>JAESGL010000064.1_pt1 | contig 199510 bp, 155 predicted proteins | sample 9269711 | NCBI WGS metagenome assembly JAESGL01 (sample SAMN14515918, study PRJNA621676) | algae metagenome | isolation source: Kastovskya adunca ATA6-11-RM4 and co-occurring heterotrophs from soil and... | place: Chile: Atacama Desert | collected 2011-06-27
AGGGCTTTCTGACTCTTTTAGCTGATTTACTTAATGGTCTTCCACTTTCTTTGGGTCCTTTGTCTGCGACTACAACTGTGACTTTCTTCAACTCCGCTTGATTGTAAAAAACCTACACCTGTGAGGCTCCCCTGCTCCGCCGCTCCCCTGCACCTCTGCACCCCTGCTCCCCTGCTCCCCTACTCAGGACTCAGCACTCAGCACTCAGGACTAACTTCTAGTTGCGATCGCTTAACAATTTTTCGTATTATGGAGTGTTCTAGCAAAACACCGGCTCAAATCCGAATGAGCGTGTTGTAGACCAGTATTGTCAGGGTCAGTTGTCAGAGACAACCGACGACAGACAAAAAACCTGGAGCTATCAACACCTCATTAAGAGGACTTGAGCACTAAAGTGATTACCCAAAATAAAGACGATGCCAAAACCCGTACAAATAGTTTTGAAGCAAGATATTAACAAGCTGGGCAGATCGGGAGATTTAGTTGAAGTCGCTCCTGGCTATGCTCGCAACTACCTGATTCCTCAAGGATTGGGCGTCAGAGCCACGGCTGGCATTCTCAAGCAAGTAGAGCGTCGCCAAGAGAAAGAGCGGCAACGCTTAATCGAAGAAAAGCAACAAGCTCAATCTCGCAAGACTGCCCTAGAAACCATCGGTCGCTTCGTAATCCGCAAGCAAGAGGGAGAAAACGAGGCAATTTTTGGTACCGTAACGGCTGCTGATGTTGCTACTGCTATTCAGGAAGCCACAAACCAGGAAATAGACCGTCGGGGAATTAACCTACCCGATATCAACAAGCTCGGTTTCTACAAGACGGAAATCAAGCTACACCCCGAAGTTACAGCGGTTGTTGAAGTCCAGGTTGCTCCCCTCTAGTACCATCCTGGGTAGCGGTAGAACCTGAAAACTTGAGCCACTCTGTTGAGTATTGACCAGCTTGGTTGGGTAAAGATTGGGCGTTGAGTGTTACCGAACCAGCGGTCACTCAACGCCTTAATTGACTAAGCTGGTCAATATCTGCTAATCCTTGCCAAAGCTTATGGTTCACCAAGTGCCCCTGCAAGTCTCTAGCAATCTGTTACCACCGCAAAATATTGATGCCGAGGAATCGATTCTCGGAGGTATTTTGTTAGACCCTGAAGCCATCGGTCGGATTGCTGACTTTCTGCGCCCGGAAGCGCTTTACATCCGCGCTCATCGAGACATTTATGAAGCGTCATTAGCACTCTTTCGTCAGGGTAAGCCTACAGACTTAATGAGTCTTACGACCTGGCTATACGACCACAATGAACTTGAAAAAGTGGGGGGTCAAAGTAAGTTAGCTCAGTTGGTAGACCGTACCGTTAGTGCGGTCAATATTGACCGCTACGCGACGCTGGTCATGGAAAAGTACCTGCGTCGTCAGCTCATTCAGGCAGGTAATGAAATTGTCCAGCTTGGGTACGACACCACACTCGAGCTAGAGTCCGTCCTTGACCAAGCGGAGCAGAAAATTTTTAACCTGACGCAAACGCGTCGTCAGCAAGGTTTAATTCCTATCTCTGAAACCCTTATTCAAACTTTCCAGGAGATTGAAACCCGGCATGAAGGGGTCGCTTTGCCGGGGATTCCCTGTGACTTTTATGACCTGGATGCGATGACTGGCGGGTTCCAGCGTTCTGACGTGATTATTGTGGCGGGTAGACCCGCGATGGGCAAGACCAGTTTTGCCATGGGAATTGCTCGCAAAATTGCCGATAAGCTACCCGTGGCAATTTTTAGCTTGGAGATGTCCAAAGAGCAACTAGTGCAGCGGATGCTTGCGAGTGAGGCAGGGATTGAAAGTAACTATTTGCGGACGGGGCGGATTAGCCAAAACCAGTGGGAACCTTTAAGTCATGCCCTGGGTACGTTATCAGAGTTACCAATTTTCATTGATGATACTGCCAACCAGACGGTGATGCAGATGCGATCGCTAGCACGGCGTCTGCAAGCCGAACAGGGTGGATTGGGCTTGATTTTAATTGACTACTTACAACTGATGGAGGGCAGTGGCAGTGATAATCGAGTGCAGGAGTTGTCGAAAATTACCCGTAGCCTCAAAGGATTAGCACGGGAACTGAATGTTCCGATTATTGCTCTGTCTCAGCTCAGTCGGGGCGTTGAAGCCCGCACCAATAAGCGTCCCATGATGTCTGATTTACGCGAAAGCGGTTCGATTGAGCAAGATAGCGATTTGGTGATCATGCTTTACCGGGACGAGTACTATAATCCCGATACACCAGACCGGGGCATTGCCGAGGTGATTATTACCAAACATCGCAATGGCCCCACAGGGGTCTTGAAGCTACTATTTGACCCCCAATTTACTCGCTTCCGCAACTTAGCCTCTCCCAATCGCTAAAGTTGCATTTTGCATCAAGAGTCGCTTCGCTTCAGATCCCCGACTTCTCTAAGAAGTCGGGGATCTCGCCTTCTCTGTTGAGCAATGACTCAACAGCCCCCTGCGGAATGTGGGTTAAAAGCAATGGGGACAGGCAAAATAGCCCATCCCCATAAGAGTTTGGTCACTCTGCCTAACTTTTAGCTAACTTTTAACAGTTCCACATCAAAAAGCAGCGTGGCGTTGGGAGGAATCACTCCACCTGCACCACGGGCACCATAGCCCAACTCAGGGGGGATAATGAGCTGGCGGCGTCCACCGACTTTCATCGTGCTGAGTCCTTCATCCCAACCCTTGATCACTTGTCCCGTCCCAATCTTGAAGGAAAAGGGGCTATTGCGATCGCGGGAACTATCAAATTTTGTGCCATTCTCTAATGTGCCTGTGTAGTGAACGACAACCGTTTGACCTTTTTTGGGAGTTGCACCACTACCTTCTGTTAGTTCAACATACTTCAAACCTGAGGGTGTGGTTACAACCTCTTCACTGTTGGGATTTGTTTCCATTGCTATTAATTTTGTTGTATCAACTGGATTAATTGTTGCCGCATCTGAAGCTACTATGCTTTGAGTTGGAGTCACTTCATCTGCCAGGGCGGGTTTTTGTCCGCCAGTTAGTTGAGCAAATACCAGCAATAATCCACAAGCCAGCATGACTCCTAAACTAATTAATATTTCTCTCAAAACTATTCCTCCGAGTAATCAGCCTCAGCGCCAGAGCTTATTTTCCAAATCGCGTATCTGACGCTCTAAACGGTCAATGCGACCGCGTAATTCGTCCATTTCCGCTTGGCGAGGGACGCCTAAATCCTGCAACATATTACGCATCTGCCGTTCCATCTGCGTCTCAAGGTTCCCTTGTTCGGACTTGAGCTGCTGCATCATGTCATCGACGAATCCTTTGGCTTGTTCAGGATTAATTTTACCTTCCCTCACCCATTCGTCACTCACCTCACGCATTTTCTCTGCGGCCATTGATGTCGTACCAATCCCAAGCATCAATATTTGTCTAAGCCAGTTGCTATTATTGTCCATGCTATTTTCCTGTCATCAGTGCAATCAAATGGGCGGCTTGGAGGTAACCTATTGCCAAGAATGCACAAACTAAACTTCTTTCCCAGCCTCCAGTTCTATTCTGTGATATCTTCGCAACACCTGCCGCAAACTGATCGACATCGCTCATTTCATAGGCGATCGCGCTTCGGCTTCAATCCTTTAGGCAGAACCCTCAAAAGCGAAGAGTTGCGTAACATGGTTATTGAGTGGCTCAAGATCAGAGTGTCTCCAGAACTTCGGGAAAAATATATCCAAACCGATGCCGCTATCTGGACAGCGATGCTTGCCAGATATCCAGGTTTTTTAGGAAAAGAAGTCTGGATTAATCCGGAAGCTCCAGAAGAGATTGTTTTGGTGATTATGTGGGAAACCCGCGAACACTGGAAAGCAGTTCCCCCAGAACCGCTCGAACAAACAGAGCAACAATTTAATCAAGCCTTCGGCGAACCCCAGGAAATTATTGAGGCTACCGAGTATCAAGTGCGAAAATTTCCTTGAACTCCCTTCGGGCTAAAGCCAGATCGCTCCCCTGGGTAGGACACCCAACAGACGCCCTCTAAACTGCACGAGATCTGTTACCACCCATGCTGAATTGTCCCCATTGTCAACAACCTATCGACAAAAGAGCGATCGCTTGTCCTCATTGCGGGACAACTCTCAAAGCCTACGGTCATCCCGGTATCCCCTTGCACCAAGCCTCTGAGGGGTATTTGTGCGACACCTGCACCTATCACGCCGATGATACCTGCAACTTTCCCCAACGTCCCTACGCCAAAGAATGCACCCTTTACAACAACCTCTCTAAGCAGCAACTAGAAGCCACCCCAGCCTACAAGATCCCCTGGACGCGCTCGATTCGGCTGTGGTGTCAGCGTCACAGAGGAATGCTACTTCTAATCGCGATCGCGGCAGTCAGTATCCTACTAGTAGTCTTTTAGTCAGCATTACCACCTAAAGCACGCTGGCTGGTGTTGAACTCCCTTGCGTCACAATCAACGGGTCTTCTAGGGGTGATTGTTCAATCACACGTTTTTCTTCTTGATACACATCCAAATCAAACCAGAAGGTTGTACCCACGCCAACTTCGCTCACGAGATGTACTTGACTGTGGTGCTTCTCTATAATATTTCTCACAATCGAAAGCCCTAACCCGGTGCCTTCTAACGTGTGTACCCGGTTTTCAACTCGGAAGAAGCGGTCAAAAATTGCCTGTTGGTCTTCTAAATCGATGCCAATTCCTGTATCAGAGATTTCCACCCGTACCTGTCTAGAGGGATAAGGTGTCACTGAAGTATGGGAGTCTTCTGGTATCTTCTCCGGGCTATTATCTGCGAGCAGATAAGCGCGAATCATCACTTGTCCCCCCGATTTAGTAAATTTCAGCCCATTGCCAACTAAATTGGCAAAAACTTGTAGCAGCAAGTCGTAATGACCAACCACAGGGGGCAAATTGGGAGCAATATCTTGTCTGAGTTCGATACCTTTGTCTTTAGCGTTGAGCTGATAGGTGCGGAGAGTTTGCTCGATCGGTTGATCCAACTCTACAGGCTCAAAGTGATAAATTCGACAAGACTCCAGTCGGGATAAATCGAGAACATCGTTAACCAAACGAGTCAAACGGTCAGTTTCATGATTAGCCGTATCGAGAAACTCCCGACGTTCGTTTTCTGTCAGGTCTTCACCGTATTCGTGGAGGGTTTCGATGAATGACTTGATGTTAAACAGGGGAGTTCGCAATTCGTGGGAGACATTGCTAATAAACTGACTTTTTGCCTCATTGAGTTCTACTTCACGGGTAATATCCTGCACCGTCATCGCAATTCCCTTAATGCTCTCCCGGTACTGGTCAAGAACCTTAGTCAGGAGAATGCGGACAGTACGATTGGTTGTTTGAGTGAGAGTAATGCGGAATTCATTCCCTTCGCGCTCAGCGGTAGTGTTATCTTCCACAATTTGATACAACGGTCGGGTTAATTCTGCCGTCACCGAAGCAGGTAGATGATGTAAGAGATTTTCTCCAACGACCTCAATATTTTCCCATCCAAAGATCCGTCGAGCGGTTGGGTTGACTAAAACTAATTGGAAACTCGTATCCATTAACACTGCACCATCGGCAATGGTGGACACCAATGTCTCTAGCTTGGCTTTCTCCGCCGTTAATTCTTCAATGTTTTGCTCCTCGTAGCGCTCTAAGCGCTCCGCCATGTCATTGAAGCTAGAAATTAGTTCTCCTAATTCACCACCTTGAGGCAAGTCAACTCGTTGCTTAAAGTTACCTGCGGCAATGTTTTTCACCCCAACCAACAATTCTTTAATCGGTCTTGTGATGGTTAGGGCATTGATTACTGCCCCTAAAATCACCATGACCCAGATCGAGATAAAAACAGCGATCGTTACGTCCCGTGTCAGGTTTGAGGACGCCACAACGGTTGGATTCGGATTAATTCCGATCGCTAAAACTCCTAAGTTATTCCCCTCGTGGCTCAGAGGAACAAAGACATCTGTTACCTCGCCATCTGGGGTTATGTGCTGGCGCACTAGGGGCAACTCTGAATGTTCTGCGTAGTTGTCCGGTAGCTGAATCCGGCGCTGAATTGTTAGGGAGTTTTTTACCTCTGATTCTGAAAAGGGAATCCCGAAGAAAATTTTGCCCGTCTCGTCAGCGTAGAGCATATAGCGCACGCTGGAGGTACTGCTATAAAAACGTTGAGAGAAACGCGCTACCTCTGTGAGATTGTTTTCCGCAATCTGAGGGGCAACATTGGCAGCGAGCAATAGGCCCAAATCTCGACCGAAGCGTGTGTCGTTAAGGCGGGCATCTTGTTGGATTGTATTGACAGCCCAAAAGGTCAGACCGCTCATGCTCAAAGAGACGATCAAAGTCGCCGCCGCCATCAACCGCGTCTGAAGTGTAAACTCAGACCACCAATTGGCAAAGATCTCTCGAATGTATTTCAATAGAGCCAACAAGGAAAATCTCCACCACTCACGGTGAAAACTACAGAATTACTCCAAAAGGTAGCTGTTTTTCTAGGAAAAATTAACCCCTTTTGTGTCTACTAATTATAGCGGTTGCAAAGCTGGTTTCGATTGACTGTACTCATTCTGTGAGGTGCTACCTTAGCCAAACTTGGCTTTGGCTTGTTCGTACACCTCCAGGGTGATTGTTGTTGCCCCTGACTCGCGTACCATTTGCTCGATCTTGCGTCGGGCCGCCGGACGAACAAAGAAAGGAATCTCTTTGAGCTTGGCTTCTGCTTCGGGTGTCCAAGATACAGCATCGGATGGATTAGACTCTGTCATCGTTTTTTGGCTCCTCGTAACCACTTCTGTATTGTATAGGCTACAGATCTGGCTCCTAGCCCTGACTTCTATCTAAGCGCGATCGCCAACTTCTGCCAACTCTCGCCCCCCAAAAATCGCTTCGGAATGACGATAGAACTTGAACTCCATCAAGTTATAAAACGGGTCTTGCAAGAAAAAGGTGCGATGTTCAGTCAGTTGACCGGAAAATCGTAGCTTTGGCTCTTGGTAGAAGGTGAGCTGTTTTTGTTTGACCCGTTCTAGTAAAGCTTCCCAATCGCTTTCGGCGGTGAACACCAGCCCAAAATGTCGCGGGTAGATTCCGCGTTGTGGCGTCAGGGGTTCTGGGGTGAGGTGCGCCACAAGCTGATGCCCGTAGAGGTTTAAAATTACGGCATGACGAGACTCGCGCCCTACTTGGCAGCCTAGTACCTCAGCGTAATATTCTCTGGTTTTTTGAATATCGCTAACCGGAAAGGCGAGATGAAATATAACGGGATTCATCACTAATTTAGTTAAAGGTTGTACAAGGGAAGTCAACTTTCAAATGATATTCTCTACGAATCTAGCTCTTCCCTAATTTTTAATCATGCTGTCTACTATTAATGCCTTAAATCCCTGGATAGTTGCTGTGGGATTGAATACGGTTTTAGCCCTGATTGCCTGGACTAGTCCCAAAAAGTTACTCACGCCAGAGGGATTACTTCACGCGTGGGGGTTGGGTATTGTCATCTGGGGAACTTTAGGCTGGCGGGGCTACCTAGTGGTACTGTTTTACTTTTTGGTAGGGTCGGCTGTCACCCGCATCGGGATGAAGCAAAAGGAAGATCAAGGAATTGCCGAGAAGCGATCGGGGGCGAGGGGGCCGGAAAATGTTTGGGGTTCGGCACTCACCGGGGCAATCTGTGCCCTAGCGATGCTAGTTGTTGCCCCAATTTATCAACCCTTTTTATTGTTGGGTTATGTCGCTAGCTTTTCTACCAAGCTGTCAGATACCTGTGCTAGTGAGGTGGGCAAAGCTTACGGTAGGCGCACGTTCCTGATTACGACCTTACAGCCTGTAGCGCGGGGAACTGAAGGAGCGGTGAGTTTAGAAGGGACACTTGCCGGGATCATTGGTTCGGTGGCGATCGCGTTCGTTGCTTGGGGGGTTGGTGTAATTGACTTACTAGGGGTAGTATTTTGTGCGATCGCGGCATTTATTGCTACCAACTTAGAAAGTGTGATTGGGGCAACGCTGCAAGTAAAGTATGACTGGATGACCAATGAATTGGTGAATTTCTTCAACACTCTGATTGGGGCGGTCGTTGCCATTGTTTTGCTTCTAGCATGGCAGGGGTTAAATCTGGGTGCGGGTTAGGGTGTGTTAACCAATTTGTCAGGATAGGGGATTTAAAAACCCCACGCGACGCCAAGATCAAGAGAAAAAGAGTAGTTACCTAACTAAAAAAGTTAAGAGTTAGTTGCTAGGCTTTGCACAAAATCAAAGAGATGATGAGCAAGCTGTAATTTACTACCAAGGGCAATAGGCTGTTGGCGTCCTTGGTTGTCGATCAAGATGGCTTGGTTCGTACTGCTGCCAAAACCAGCATTGGGTTGATCAATGGGGTTGGCAGCGATCGCATCTAGTTTCTTGGCTTGCAACTTCTGCAACGCTGGCGTCACAATATCCCCAGTTTGTGCGGCAAAGCCAATTAATTGCTGATGGGGTTGCTTCCGACGCCCCAGTTCCGCAACAATATCTGTTACAAATTCCAGCTTTAAAGCAGATGGTAGGGACGACTTTGGTAACTTCTCTGTAGCAAACTCGGCTGGTTTCACATCTGCCACGGCTGCTGACATGACTGTAATATCAGCATCGGGGAAACATTCAAACATTGCCTGCTGCATCTCGGCAGCACTCACCACGGCAATTGCCCGTATCCCGCTCGGTGCTTCCCAGCTTACTGGGGCATGAACTAGGGTGACATTTGCTCCTCGATGAACTGCCGCTTGTGCCAATGCCAGACCCATCTTACCCGTGGAAGGATTGCCAATAAAGCGCACCGGATCGAGATATTCCCGCGTTCCTCCAGCACTAATCAATACATGCTTACCCAGTAAGTCCCGCTTTCCGGCGGTATGCAACAAAGACTCAATATTGGTGAGAATTAAGGGCGGTTCTGCCATGCGTCCTGTTCCAACGCGATCGCAAGCGAGTAAACCCACCGCTGGGTCAACTCCTTGATACCGCTGATCTTGCAACACCTGCTGCCAATTGCGCTGCACCGCCACTTGTTCCCACATATCAGTGTTCATCGCTGGGGCTAACAACACCGGACAGCGAGACGCCAGCACCGTATTGGTTAGCAAATTGTCTGCCAACCCATAAGTCAACTTGCCTAATGTATTCGCCGTCAGAGGCGCAATTAGAAAAACTTCCGCCCATTCTCCCAATTCAATATGTAGAGGACGTTGATAGAGGGGTTTCCAGAAGCTTTGATCGGTATAAGCCGGATGGCGTGCTAGGGTCGTTACCGTCAGCGGCGTGATAAACTCCTGTGCTGCCTGGGTTAGAATTACCCTGACTTCTGCCCCAGCTTTAAATAAAGCCGATATAACCTCGCAAACCTTATAAGCAGCAATTCCGCCACCGATACCAATTAAAATTCTCCGATTTTTCATCTGATTTTTTTGAGATCGCTAAGTGTGCCTTTATACCTTGACAATTCTCTTTTCTAGCCTGGTATATCAAAGCAACAAAAAACTCGCCCTAACCATTAAGGAGCGAGTTTTAAACAAGTATTTGCTCTCTACTTTGGGATTGAAAACCCCTATGGCGAAGCTCAACACATTCTCTCAAGCTTCGTCATACGGTACCAAATCCAATATATAAAGGTAAGGTATCACTAATGCTGGACGCTGGAACGCCAGTGCGCGGAGCAAATGCCAGTCATTTAGACCTTCAAAGGCATTGGTGTAATCATCTTGCTCTAGACGGGTTGCTAGGTTTGCCACGTCTTCTGCGGTGAAAGCAGACAAGTCTCGTTGCAAAGTAGTTACAGTTGCCATCGCTCACGCCTCCCTTAGCTAGCCTTTGGGTTAGTTGCTGTAGCTGATTTACAGCACCTAATATAATAGCGCTATTTCTCAGTAGAACTGGGGTGAAATGGAAGTAAGTATTAAATGTTCACAGCCGAGAGGGAGAACGTTAAAGACAGGATATTACAGGATGAAAAAGGAATTTACCAATCAGCTCTGAACAAAGCTGCCATCTTTGACAATGATATGGCGATCGCGATCAAAGATAATTTGCCCCTCATTCTTGAGCTTGCTGAGAAGCCGCGTTACTGTCACCCGTGTCGTACCAATCGCATTTGCCAGATTCTGGTGTGTCAGTCGAATATCTAGCCGCGTTCCTTCAGTGACAGGTTGACCAATTTCTTTTTTCATTAGTAGCAGCAACTGTTGCAAACGGTCTTCCACCCGTCGCTGTCCAGAAATTGACAGCAGTGCTTCAGTTTGTCGCATCCGGCGCACCAACTGCGGCAAGATAATCTCAGCCAAACGTGGAGAAGTCTCAATTTCTGCCAAAGAAAACCACGTCAAATTGACATCGGTTAACGCTGTTGCTTGATAAGTCTGCAGTAGCGTAAACCAGAGACCAAAAAATCCCGAAGGCTCTGCCCAACCGAGCCAAGCTTCATCTCCATTGGGATGAAGGGTACCGAGCTGTACTATACCCTGACAAACTTGCCAGACACCCTGCGATACTAAAGGAATCACTTCTCCTTTGCCATAAAAGTGCAGTCGGCGTCCTTCTCGGAGTTCGTACGGGTTAATTTCGAGGATAGGGTTAGAAAGTGGCGGCATAGGAGACAACTCTTCCAATTGGAAAGCACAGGTTAAATCGTGCTCCCTCAATCTACGTTACTAAGGTAAAGATTAAGTAATCCTCAGATTAAGTCATTACTTATTAGTAACGGAATAAAAAAAGCAGGTTTGCTTAACAATAAAAATTATCAGCAATTTTACTTTTCATGTTTTCCTTGCTTTTTTAGGGCTTTTATAGTTGGTTTGAGCAGCGTTACGTGCAAATCCTCGCGGGTTTTCGGATTTAAGTACCTTAATAGCGAGATAGCCCCAGTCTCCAAAAGTTTTGGGGTTGGTTATTGCGGTATTTTTCATTACTTGTAAATGCAACTAGCAGCAGTTAGTATCCCTGGATGTGCAATTTTTTACCGAGGAGTTTCTAAGGTATAAAATAATACTACATTCATGCTGAGGGATCTGTGGGGCTTACGGTGAGCTGCATCAAGGCTGAGCATTAGCAATCCGCCAAAAGTGGTAGAGGCGAAAAATTCCCCCACCCTACCTCACCCACTTAGTACGGCTAAAAACCCATTTTTCGGCTGGCAATCTGAAACAGTAGTAAAAATACTGATTTTGCCTTGCCTGGTTGGACAAACACAGATTATCTTTAAAATACAAGCTTGTAACCGTGGCTTTTAATTGTTAAAAACCGATCGGGGTAACAAGCTTCACTTAGTTAAGATGTATTAGACAGCACGCACTGAGGAATGGCTGCTAGCCTCAATGCTTTTTGTTAAAGCTTGTTAGTTTCTCCGTGCTAGCCTAACATCAATATTTGTTCACGAGACAGAACTCAATCTTTATCCACCTGTATGAGGCCGAGCCAAGACTTCGGAACAGCAGCAGAATCTGCCAGCGCAGCAAGTACGAGAGATTTTTCCAGCTTGATGCCTAGACCTGGCTGGAGTTTGTATTCTGCTGGTGATTAAAGAGCCTAAGTAGTGGTCGTAGCACCAAAAGTAGGCAGATAAAAGTCATCCGTCTCGAGAATTTACCGATTTTGTTTTATTCAAACAACGCAGTACTAGGGAGGTGACATTAGCTGAGTCGCTCCTAAGCGGCATCAAAGTTTCCTAATGCCAAGAACCAACAGCAACTTCAAGGCTGAGTAAGGGCTACTGTGGCAATCTTTGGTGATTAATCTCTAATCAAACGCAGACGCAAACAGCGTCTAATGGTGCGTTTCTAGCCGTTGAGCTTTGATTCGATGCTAGTACCTAGGGATTAGCTTCAGCTAGACAATAACCTACCCAATTACATAGGAGACACACCCTTGGTTGTTGCAATGGTGGAAGGTTAGCGCTTTGCCAAAGCTTTTTCCTTTGGCTTGTAACCAGGGTAAAACTTTTTTCTTTATTGCTTAACCAAGTTTTGGGGCAATACATTTCAACAGCGATCGCATTAATAGCGATCGCCACTTTCTGTCCCAAGTCTGTATGCATCAAGTCTCCAATTCCCTCAAAAGAATCCTATAGTCCTGCATAACCGTATTTTCAATGCCCTCGGTCATGTTTGGAACATCCAGAACCTAAAAAAAATCAACAATTTTTATGCATGCCAGTGACCTTTTAAATGAAGCCGAACTCTTACATCGACATTTGTTAGGAGAACGCAACTTTCGAGGTATAAAACTGATTGAAGCGGACTTAACCGGAGCCAATCTCACTCGCACTGATTTAAGCTCTGCTTCGTTGCAAGAAGCAAGCTTAGTTGGCGCGAAACTGGTGGGTGCCAAACTTTGCGGCGCAGACTTAAGTACTGCCAACTTATCGAGAGCAAAACTTATTGACGCTATGCTCTCACAAGCCACTCTCACAGAGGCAAACCTCCGCAAAGCAGACTTGAGTGGAGCTATCCTCAGCGGAGCCGTTCTTTCAGGAGCTGATCTCAGTGAAGCTAGCCTGATTGGAACCTGTTTGATTGGTACTTTATTAAAGAAAGCCAAGCTCCGGTTGGCGAACTTGACAGGAGCCACCTTGAGCCAAGCGATCCTCAGTGAAGCAGATTTGAGGGGAGCAACGCTGAATCGAGCGATTTTGAGTGAGGCAGATTTGAGTGGGGCGAACCTAAGTGGAGCGAGCCTGATTCGGGCATATTTAAGCCGGGTGGTGCTGAAAAAAGCTAACTTGAGCGAGGCTGACTTGACTGAAGCCTACCTGCGTTCTTGTAAGCTTAGCCGTGCCAATCTCAGCAGTGCTGACCTACGGGGAGCAGATTTAAGTCAAGCAAATCTCCGAGGCGCTGACCTCAGCAAAGCCGATCTCCAAGGAGCCAACCTCAGTAAAGCTGACCTCCAAGAGGCTAACTTATCGGGAGCCAATCTAGCAGGAAGCAATCTGCTAGAAGCCAACTTACGTGACGCTAACCTGTCTCACGCAAACTTGTCGCAAGCTGGCTTACTCTTGGCTTACCTCATCGGCGCAAATTTGAAGGGCGCTAACTTATCAGGAGCTAATTTAATCGGCACTAACATCAGTGGCGCTAATTTAAAAAAAGCATGCTTAGAAGGCGCGATCATGCCCAACGGAGTTAAAGGCAAGGATTAGCGAGTAGGGGCTAATAGCGCTCTCAGCAGTCCCCTAGGATTGATGGGGTGCAGGGGTGCAGGGGTGCAGGGGTGCAGGGGTGCAGGGGTGCAGGGGTGCAGGGGTGCGGCGGAGAAGCAATAACCAACCCTATTCATCCTTCATACTTCACCCTAGCCTCCGGCAACGGCTTCGCCGAACATACTTCATACTTCCTTCCCTACTCTCCGACTCAGGACTCGCCGACTCTGTCTCTTTCTATAAAAAAGCATAAATTTCCCCCAAGAGACGTTTTCCCCTATCAATACAATTTCACTTGTGCTATAAATAAAGTCTTTGAGACAACTAGGTCGGAGTAAATCAGGCAGAATGAAACAAGTGGGAACTCATCTGGTCGTTGACGCATGGCAAGCGCCAGCCGATCTCCTCAATGATCCTGAGGGAATTCGCCGTGCCTTAATTGATGCGATTGCAGCTGGAGAAGCAACCCTGATTGATTTGTGTGTACACCAGTTTAGTCCCCACGGCGTGACGGCGACTGCCACCTTGGCAGAGTCCCATATCGCCATCCATACCTGGCCTGAACATGGGTATTTTGCGGCAGATCTATTCTTTTGTGGTCAAGGCAAGCCAGTAGAAGCGATGAAGCTCTTGAAAACGGCGCTTCAAGCCAAGCAAGTACGGATGAGAGAAATCCCCCGTGGCTTTGACAATACGGCAGAAGTGAACGAGCTACTAGAAGAGCCAGTCTACGAAACTATTGTTTGATCGGCTTTTAACAACTAAATAGGTTAGGTCTGTAGGGCAAGGAAAATCAAAACCTTGCCCTTTGTTATTTGTTAGTTATAAATATGTTGCCATAGGATCGAATTACTGCGGCGCTGGATCACGTTCTATACATTTGTAGAGCTTGGAGGTGAGGAGCGTGTTAGAAGTAATTTTAATTTTTATATTGGGTCTGATACCTCCTGTGCTTTCTCTATGGGGAATGCACAGAGCAAAAACGCGATCGCAAGCCAGACTGAGAGCCGCCACGCGAGCTGCAAGCGTATCACCAGGGTTATCAACAGCAGCAACGTTTCCCAGAAACCAAGTCCCACCAGACCGCTACTATCTTGATGGGGTGGGGTATCTCGTTGGTGACATTACCTGCCGATACAACGCTCGCTCACCGGACATCCGCTGCGCGGTTAACCCAAGTGGCCCTTGCGAAGAGTGCCACCACTATGAGCCGAAGGATTTTTAGGTTTTTAGTGCTGTTTGATAGTAAAAAATGCCGCGCATCTTTGACAACACTGTTAGGCAAGAGAAGAGCCGATTCTGCCTTACTCTATTTATCTAAAAATCGCCTACTATCTATCTCATGAAGTAAGAGCAGGGTTGTCCGCGCATCACATCCCCCGCGATGTTAAGAGTCAATTGTTTGACTTCCAAAAAGCCACTGTTCAGATTGCTGCTAAACCTTTAAAAAGAAAAACCGCGACGGCTACAAACTTTCTTTAACCAACGACTTGCTGCTAAAAGAACTAGGCAAAGCCCTCATCCGCACAGGCAACTTAGCCAGCCAAATCGACACATTTAACAATATTTATAACTACTGCAAAAATTATTGGTTTTGATGGGACTAGGAGTAGCAACCGCAGCGAACTATACCTTAAATCTCAACTTAGCCGCTCAAGAAAGCAGGCTGAACTCATAGCCTCCCAACCTAATAAAATGCCGAAATCAAGTAAATACAATCCCAATTAGAACCCGTCACCGGGTAGAAATCTCTTGGGGAGAGTTGCAAATCAGCTTAAGATAATAGGTGAAGGATATTTTAGGGAGATTTTATATGGCTTCAGATAATCAAAAACCACTTCAACTTCAAGCAAGCCACGAGCAGCAAAACTCGGAGTACATAACATTAGACACCCAAGAGCCAGGAGGGCTTCAGGTTTATCAATCCCAAATTGCACCTCTACCAGGTCGTAGACCAATCGCGGATAATACCAATCCTGACGAGATGAACGCTCTTATTGGTTATTTAGATTAATAAAAGTAGTTAGCAACTGAGTGTTGATTAATTTTAGGGTGGAAGCCAGCTTTTTCCGCCCTCTTGCCCGTTTATGGTCTCTTAGGCACATCTGACTTCCTCCAGCAGTAACCTTAGGGTTACCAAGATGAGAACCTAATTCTTCCTTCCAGTTCAACCATTTTTCCGAGTACGTTCTAAGCTAGATCCCATAGTCGGAAATTTTTCAGCAAGCTTTTTGACTTGTTTGCACCACCACCAGTCGCTCTGTAGCTACGAAGAGTGAATTGATGATCTATACCACTGAACAACTGATTCAGATTCTTGAGCAGGAACTCCGAGCAAATTGGAAAGGAGAACGGATTCTGCTCTCATCGGAAAACCGCATCAATGATTCAGTACTTGCTAAAGCTTTAGGACAAAGCAGGCTCAGTAAGGTCTTTGCCTACCAAGACTTTCGGGAGCAAATTCATCAATATCAGCAACAGCATCAGGTTTCTGGGTTGGTGTGGCGCGAATGCACGTTTAATGAATTTAGCGTCCGCTTTCCGGAACTGCATAATCAGTTGATTGCGATTGAGAGGGATAAGGAAATCCTCTTTGCCTCTAAAGCGGCAGTTTTAGACTTCTGGCGTCAAGCAACGGAGGATATGACCTACTGGTTAGCTGGTTACGATCCCCAACGAACAACGCCTGAGTATGTTGAGGAGTTGGTGCAACAAGCCGAATGGACTGAACTTGATGCCGCGCGGACAGAGCTTTATCTGGGTTTGTGTTGGGGTAACCCTAAAGAGTGTCACTATCAGTGGGCGCGACCAACTTCTGGGTGCGAACGGATTATTGCGGCGGCAACTGAACCCAGCTCGATCAGGGTATATTGATGAAATTAAGCTTTTTGGTAATTTCTGGAGATGAGCAATGCCAGCGGCAGTCGGTGTAATTGAGACATTGGGATTTCCTTCAATACTTGCAGCGGCAGATGCAATGGTGAAAGCGGGTCGCGTTACCTTGGTTTCCTTTGATAAGGCAGAAAGAGGCAACTTTTTTGTTGCGATTCGGGGCCCGGTGGGGGAAGTGAATCAGGCGCTAACGGCAGGAATTGAGGCAGCCCAAAAAGTTTATGGCGGTCAAGTGATGCTCCACTACATCATTCCCAATCCTCCAGAAAATATTGAATCAGTCTTACCAATTGCATATACCGAAAAGGTAGAGCGGTTCCGCTAGCCGCCACAGGAATACTACGTTAGAGGCATCACTATCACCCCAATCAGGGGCGAAGCCTCGTACAATAAACTCTGAGTTGACTAAAGCTTATTAGATTTAGGAGAGCGGCGATGCCAATGGCGGTAGGGTCGATAGAGACAAAGGGTTTTCCTGCTGTACTTGCAGTGGCAGATGCAATGGTCAAGGCGGGTCGCGTCACGCTAGTGGGTTATATCCGCGTGGGTAGTGCTCGCTTTACCGTCACTATTCGGGGAGATATCTCGGAGGTAAAAGCGTCGATTGAAGCAGGAATTGCTGCGGTAGAGCATGTTTATGGTGGAGCGTTGGAATCTTGGGTGATTATTCCTCGTCCCCATGAGAATGTGGAATGCGTTTTGCCGATTGGCTTTACTGAAGCCGTGGAGCACTTCCGGGAGGCTGTGGAACAGCCGCGCCGAATAGGTGGTCAATCAAATGTCGTACTGGATTAGTGAATTGTAAGCTGGGTAATGCCCACCTGAGTTGAATGTCACTGACTTGAGCGGCAAATAGTTGTTCTTGAGAAATACCCAGCTTGGGGGCTTCCCCCCCACTGGGGAGCCTAGTGCCTCCGCCAGATCCCCTGCACAAGAATTGATCTCGTTTGTGATGAATTTTCTTAAGTCAGTGCCATTGCACCTGAGTTTTTTAGCCCTTATCTAACCCGACGACGTTTGATTTTAACAGGGCGTGGGCGGACGGGAGCATCAGTTTCAGTTTCGTCGGCTTCCCGAAGCTGGCGGCTAATTTGTGTAAAGGTATCTCGTTGTACGTAAGGATAATCGCTCACCCAGAGATTTTGGCTAGGGATATAGATATCGCTGATTTTGGTGATGCTGCTGAGATCGGGTTGATTGGACATGACGAGCATCTCAGCGATTTGACCGGGGGCGATCGCTTTATGGGTACGGCGTAGTGGTGCTTGCAATTGGGCGGTAAATCCGCTTTCGTCTCCAACGTCTAAATTTAAGCGTCGCTCTCGGTTTTCGACAATGACTAATTCGCCGCGATTATTGACGGTTTCCTCGGTGCCAACTAGCTCCTCTGTGACAAAAACATCTAGGACGCGCCCGTGCCAGAAGCCACTGTATTTATAGCGGCGTGTCTCTAGATTACGCATACTCGCCGAGTAAATCGGCCCCCACAACCAGTACAATCCGGCACCAATACCCAGTAGCAAGCGTAACGGGTCAAATCCGTTTCCCAAAATCAGTCCTAAAATTAAAATGACAACGATGGCTAAAACAGAAACCAACAGTCGTTTTAAAACATCAGGTAACTTTCCCCAAAAGTAGCCATACTGCGAACCCGTAGCAATGATGGGAATCAGTTGTTCAAACTTCTCGCGGGTGAGTGGAATTAACATGTTTAGTCGTTTGACAGGATCTTTTCTAAACCATAAACCAGAGATTTGAGTTGAGTGACTTTACGAATCGCCAGTAGTACCCCTGGCATGTAGCAGTTGCGATCGCTAGTGTCGTGACGGAGGGTGTAGGTTTCTCCGGGAGAGCCAAAAATAACTTCCTGGTGAGCAATTAAACCGGGGAGGCGGATGCTGTGAATGCGAATGTTGTCATCGGCAAGCCCACCTCTAGCACCAGGGAGTTTTTCGGTTTCTTTGACGGCGGGTGGGTTGTAAGTTTTGCCTAAACCTGCAAGCATCTGAGCTGTTTTGATGGCGGTACCACTGGGGGCGTCGGCTTTTTGGTTATGGTGTAGCTCGATAATTTCGACGTGGTCGTAGTGTTGGGAAGCCTGTATGGCGGCTTGCTGTAGCAACACCATTCCAATTGAGAAGTTGGGGATAATCAACGCCCCTGTGCTGGCTTTTTCCGCAAACTCTGCTAAGTCTTGAATTTGTTCGGGACTTAGTCCTGTGGTGCCAACTACCGGACGGACACCATAGGCGATCGCTGCCCGCACATTGTCATAAACGCCCTTGGGGTGAGTAAAGTCCACCATCACTCCCTGCACTTTCTCTTGGGTGGCAAGTACCAGCGTCGCTTGCAAATCATTCAAAATTGGGATTTCCACAGCTCCGCAGCCAGCGACTTCCCCAGCATCTTGACCAAGATATTCAGGATTGCGGTCGATTGCCCCCAGCAAGGTCATATCTTCCGATTGGGACACGGCTTTAATTACTTCGCGACCCATTTTGCCCGCCGCACCATTGACGACTACTGGAATTAGGGATTCATTCGCCATAACTTCAATCTATTTGTGGGGACTCATCAAGGGCATTCTAGACTAAGTTTGTCGTCTCGGAAGCAATGGGTTTGGTGGTTAAGAGATAAAGATAGGAACGAAAGAGCGATCGCCTCTGGTAAGATTTGCACCACATAACCTGAAGCTGAGACTTTCTGTTTACTGCCAATCGCTTTACTTCTCTTGATAGAGATTGATCTACTCCTAGGCGTGATGAGGAAATCATTCTCAACCTCCACAATTGTAGAGAGAAAGATATTTAGCCTTAACAAAAACAAATCAGTAATAACAACGGAGAATTCATGACTACTTCCAGAACTGCTCACCATTACAAACGAGCTATAGGTGTATTTAATACTCGTGCAGATGCAGAAAGAGCACTCCACGATATGAAAGGTGCTGGTTATAACCTAGATGATGTTTCTATCATTGCGCGGGAGACCGGGCAAGTCAGCGGCACAGATGTTCATGAAGATAATGTTGGCAACAAAGCTGGAGAAGGTGCAGCCACAGGTGCCGTTACGGGTGGTGCCTTAGGTGGTTTGACCGGCTTATTAGTCGGCTTAGGTGCTGTAGCAATCCCTGGAATCGGCCCAGTCATGCTAGCTGGTGCCGGAGCAACTGCACTCGCCACTACCTTGTCTGGGGGTGCGATTGGTGCCCTTGCTGGTGGCTTAGTGGGTGCCCTAATTGGATTAGGAATTCCTGAAGAGCATGCCAAAGTTTACCGCGATCGCGTTTCTGATGGTGGCTATCTCCTGATGGTTACAGGCACCGAAGATGATATTCGCCAGGCTGAAACCCTTCTGCATAAGCGTGGAATTGAAGAGTGGAGGGTCTACGATGCTCCTGACGTTAGAACCAGCTCTACTACTACTGCTACCACTACAGCTACCCCTGTGGTTGGAACAACTCCCCCTACCACCACAGCTAACCCTGTAGTCGATACAACTACCACAAAGCGTACAGTTACCAATGATGTCCACGAAAAACGAGAGGTTATTGCCAACGAGCCAGAGGTTGTAATTATTGATCGTCGCGACGATGTGCGCTAGAGCTAAATAGCGATCGCCTCTTGTTCGGTCGCTCCAAATACGGAAAATTTGGTTCTAAACCTCAGGGCGCGTAATTAGTTATGCGCCCTTCATATGTATATCTGCCCAGAAAAACGCTACAATAGTACAGAGGTACTAATAGCGTTTTCAGATGCTCACTGTCACTCGACCAAAAACAACTGAACTTTTAAGTTGCCACGACAAAGCAACAATTGCTGCGGTGTTGAGCTGGGATTTGGCTGGTGAAATTACCCCGGAAGAAATCGAAGCGATTCGCTTAGAGGGGGAGTGGGTAATTGTACGGCTCAACTTTCGTCGTGCGGTGCCGCTCCACCGGGACGCATTTATCAATATTTTGAATCAACAACGGGCGTGTGGACAGTGCTGATACACCGACGTTTTTTGTGAGGTATCTGAGTTGACGCTCCCAAACCCAACATTGATTTGATACACAAAATTGTCGAGAAGCCTAGGTTAAACCCCTACCTCAAAGACCGTAAAATCCTCTCCCCGGTTGAGAAGAGAGGTGACGCTCATCTTCGTTAAAGTAGAAGTAAGGCAGCATATACAGCGTTTCAAGTTAGCTTCCATCTGCTGTCATGCACGAAGGGGTTAATAAAACTCTCTCCTCAGCACTTTCAAAACAGGCGATCGCCAATAGAGCGAGTCCAGGTTTTGCGTATTTCTTTTATAGAATTTGGAGCAATATCTTGTCTAACCCAGTAGTGGCAGACAAACTGACTTCCTCATCATCTAATATCCGTTCCGCTCGCTTGTGGATGCCAGAACAAGTCTTGTTTACACCAGCCGCACTAGATGAACCATGGGGTCAGCAAATCTTGGCGCGGGTGCAAAGCCTCGGCTTACCAGTAGAAGCATTAACTCACAACCGCCTAACAGGTTTGCGGGGTGAGGATGAGCGTGCAACCTATGATATCGCCAAGCGGACTCTCGCCGTTGTCACAGCCCCCCCTTCCCAGCTCAAGCTGAGTCCGATACCGCCTTCTGCCGATTGGCAATTTCACCTCGCCCAAGGTTGTCCGGCGCACTGCCAATACTGCTATCTCGCGGGCAGTTTATCTGGCCCGCCAGTGATTCGCGCCTACGCCAATTTGCCGCAAATTCTGGAGAATTTAGCTGCCTACGAGCAAAAAGATCAGGTAACGACCTTTGAAGTCAGTTGCTATACCGATCCCTTGGGAATCGAGCATCTAACTGGGAGTTTGGCTGAGTGTATCCGCTACTTCGGCACCAGAGAAGATGGATATCTGCGTTGGGTGTCCAAGTTTGACGCGGTTGATGAACTCCTCGATTTACCCCACAACGGTCATACGCGCTGCCGTGTGAGTGTTAATGCCGCACCTGTTTCCGGTCGTTTCGAGGGGGGTACGGCGTCAGTATCCTCACGGCTTCAGGCATTGCGTAAGTTAGCGCTACCACGCGCTGAGGGTGGGGGTGGTTATCCCATAGGGGTAGTCATTGCACCGATTATGGCTGTAGAGGATTGGCAGATGCACTATACTCGCTTGCTTGATGAGATGAGTGAGGTACTGGATTTTGATAGTGATTTGACGTTTGAACTCATCTCCCACCGCTTCACGCCGGGGTCGAAGGACGTATTGCAGACTTGGTATCCCCACTCCAAGCTGGATATGGATGAGGAGAACCGTAGTGTCAAGCGCAATAAGTTTGGCGGGACGAAGTATGTCTACGATGGAGACACAATGAAGGGGCTGCGGCGCTTTTTTGAGGGAGAAATTAGCCGTCGCTTTCCCAAGGCTCATATTTTGTACTGGACTTAGAGGGCGTCAGCGCCTCAGATCCTCGACTTCTTAGAGAAGTCGGGGATCTTCACCTTTGGTAATAGTAAGGACATTGCACTGCAATGGCCCTACAGTCTGATTCAGAGACTGCGCCCTAGGAAACGTTTCTCACAGGCAAAAGGGCAAGGCTGGATTTAGTAAGGGCAGGGACAATGCGATCGCCAGCCATTCTTGCGCCGGAGAGATTTCGGGCAACGGGGCCAAGCTGCAAGGCGGCTAACCCACCCATGACAAACAATTCGCAACCTGACCACCGCAGGTGTTCGTCCAATACAGGCAAACCGTTAATCATCTCAGTAGGAAACGCCTCTTGTACCTCTTTGAGTAAGGGTTCAGTCGTGGCATCAAAGCGTGTTCCTGTCGCTAGCCAAATGCGATCGCATTCATGTTCGCTGCCATCTGTGCAACTGACTCGCCAGCAACTATCTTGCCACTCGGCTTTAACAATTTCGCACTGTTCGTCAAAGCGTAACTGACCAGAACGAGAATATCGCCGCAGTTGCGTCATAATTGCTGGCGTCATCGAGCCACCATTACGCGCCTGCTGAATTAATGAAGAGCGCTGTTCCCAATCTGCCTCGGCACGGAAAGCTTTGAGATACTTCGGCCCCAGCCAGCCGGGGTCAGCATCGAAGAGCCTTTCTTGCAACTGACGCCGCACCATAATTTGTACCTTTGCGCCTAATGCGATCGCTCCCACCGCTAAATGACCGCTCGTTAAGCCCCCACCCACAATTAAGATCCGCTCCCCTTGCAGGTGTAGCTCACGCAAATCCACCTGCTGCGAGTGGCGCAAGCGCTCTTGAGGATAGGCGGAAGAAATCTGGTGCGCCCAGTCGGGTAGTTGCAATTTCCCGCTACCCGTTGCTAAAACAACGCGCCGTGCTTTGAGAAGTTGTCCCGTTTCTAACTCTAGTTGAAAGCGGCAGCGTCCCCAATCCGTGATCGGCTGAATGCGAGTCACTGCGGCTTTGAGGACTCGGTCTTCTAACTGCCAGCGATGCACCACATCTCGACAAAAATCATCAAAAAGCTGCGTTCCTGGCAGGTCATAGGGGGGAAATAGTTCATCCGAACGTCCTTCAGCAAACCGACGCAAAGCATAGGGGTTGGGGTCGGGATGGTGTACCGCAGGCGATCGCAAATGGGGAATTTTTAAGGCGGCAAATTGCTGCTGCCATCGGCTCATCCACTTCCCGCTGGGGTCAATCGTCACGAACTTGTTGTTTAACGACGAGCGCTTTTGCAGCAAATGAGCAACTAACGTTAGCGCCTGCGAACCTGCTCCAATAATGGCAATGTCAGTCTGGGTCGATGGTGACGCTAATTCAACATTCATGAGAAGCCGTCTGAAGTTATTTTAGAATGATAACTATTATCATAAACAACTTAGATTATCCCCTTTTCCTGAAAATTATCAATCCTCAGTAGGGGGACACCCAGAGCCGGGGCGCAACAAACCATTGACACTCCTCAGGACTCAGCCTTCTCTTCATCCTTCCTCCCCTACTCAGTGCGGGCACGGCATGCCCTACCCCTACGACTCAGGACGAGCAGATTCTCGAACCTCAGCTCAATCCCGGAGAAGATGCCGTGCCCCTACGACTCACCGACTCTGTTCATTTACCAGCCCCAAGTACCAACGCTACCTTTGAAAGGGCCAACAATATCACTGGTTATCCAACCGCCATAGAAGTCTCCCGGCTGAGCTTGCACCTTCTCTCCATCCACATAACAAGCCTCCATCCGGCTGGGATAGAACGAAACGTAGTCCTTGATAGCGGCAAAGGTTGGTGTCGGGTCGGGATAATACCAAGCTGCATTCCCCGCTTGCTTGTCACCAACAACAACGGTGTAATATCCTGCGTTTCCTTTCCACTCACAAAAGGAACTCTGACTGGTTGGCTTTAAATAATCTTGCTGGATATCTTCTAGGGGAATGTAATAAACCGGGGGATGGCTGGTTTCCAGGACGCGTTTGGCACGGTGCGTATCGGCAATCTTAACGCCATTGAAGAAAATTTCGATATGTTTGGTCGAGTCCTCCAAAGCGGGAGGACGGGGGTAATCCCAGACGGACTCTTGACCCGGTTGCGGTTCAATACGACGGTTCATAAGCTGCTCTAAAGTCTTAGTTCAAGCCGACCTTAAAATAACCTCTAAAAGGTATTTATTACAGGCTCCCTAGGGGAGTTTTCTGTTTGGTGGGTTACACCGAATCGCGTAGAGTGCAGCGACAATCAGCTTCACACTTCTCCATCAATCGCCCATCTGGAGGGCAGTCCTACAATAGAGACGTTGGTTGAGGTGGGAAAACAGTAATGCATGTGCCGGAAACAAACGAAAAGGCAGCAATGTCTGCACCAAACCTCTACGAAACAGATTTCTACGCCTGGACGCAGGAACAAGCGTCTTTACTCCACAAACACCAGTGGAGTCAGCTTGACTTGCTCAATCTAATTGAGGAGATTGAATCGTTGGGGAAACAGCAACGCCAAGAACTGCGAAATCGGTTGAGTGTGTTGATTGGGCATTTGCTCAAATGGGAATACCAACCGCAACGCCGCAGTCGTAGTTGGCTGGCAACGATTCGTGTGCAGCGTCGTGATACTTTACGGTTACTGAAAGACAACCCCAGCTTAAAACCTTACTTTGAGGATGCACTAGCAGAAGCTTACGAAAATGGCAGAGATTTAGCAATGGGAGAAACTGATCTGCCAGAGGAAACTTTTCCCCAGAAGTGTCCCTATAGTCTGACGGAAATTTTAGACAAAAGCTTTTATCCAGGTGAGGCGAGTGAGTTGGTAAGTGAATCAGAGTAGATGTTAGGTTTCCTTGGTCAAGCTAACCTACGGACGATTTGCGATCGCACTAAGGTCTGAAGCCTCTACCTCTACCCTTAAGGTAAGGGCGTCTGTATTTTTTGGGTACGTGGGTTACACCGAATCGCGTGACAATGCTTTGTCTAACACGCGGCGCAGATGCTCCTGTAGTTCAGCCTCACGTCCTGGATAGGCTGGTAGAGCTTCAAGTCCCTCGGTATAGAATTCGTAGGAACCAGGGTAAAGAATCGCGGCATAGCGCACTACCCGCTTTCCTTGAGTGTCTCTGATGGCATCTCGGTAGGTGTGCATCTTCCCAATGTCTGCTGCCTTTGGCTTTCCTTGATTGCCTATATTCTCTTGTGTCTCACTATCAAGCTTATACTTGGGGTCGAAGATGTAGACTCGCTGAGAGCGGTCAGCTAGCTTGACCTCTACCGCTATATCAGGACGCTGTTTATGACTATCACTATGCAGTTCGCTCTTCTTGCTATCCTTGCCATAGGTTCGTTCAGGAATTAGCTGAACTCTCGTTTTGTGCTGAGGGTGAATTAAACTTACTGCTGGCTGATTATTGGGTAGAACTCGGACATAGATTCCGCTTTTATCCCTACCCACCAAGCATTGATTTTCTACTTGATATCCTTTCTGTTCAGCGACTTCCAGCAGCGTTTGAATTACCCATAAAGTACCCCAAACCTGGTAGAGATGGGGCAAATTCTCCAAAGGTGCATCGAGGTCTGAATCCTCCAACCGCACAGTGGGACTTCTGATAAATTCAAGATATCCCTCTAAAGCAGCATGGTAAGGTGGACGCTTCAAGAGAACCATTGTGATTTGATTGGGCTGCTGTTTAGGCTGACTCACTTCGTTTAGAAAAGCTGCTTGCTGTCGAGCTTTTTTCAGTCGTGTAAATAGAGAGTTCACCTCATTCAGTGGCTTACCTCTTGGGTCAGCTTCAAAGACGTACCGGACTCGTCGAAGCCTTTGATTGACCAGCTCCAAAAACAGCTTAACTAACTGGTTCTCATAAACATCAATAGTGTGTTCAACTCGTGTATCAGGTACGCGAATGGGTCGTCTATTAGCATCTAGGTTATGTCCTCGACTAAAAGCCTGAACTAGACCACTAAGTGAAGGTCTACGGACTTGCTCTTGCCGCACCCAAATCTTATTGGTTTTGAGAATTTTGTGAGGGTCGTGACCGAGTGTAGGTAGGAGTTCAATTAACCCAGGTCGATTTTCTGTGCCATTGACAGCTCTACGCAGGCGAACCATTTCTTGAGCTAAAGTAGTCTCACCTGGTTGTGGCAATTTGAGGCCAGCTAAAGCCCCAGTACGTTGTAACCCTATTGCTACTGATGCTGGAAGACGAGCATCCAGATCTTCTAGCATCTGAGCGAAAGCCTCACGACTAATCTTTTGAGGCCAAACAGTTATAATCTGATCTTCAACCTTCCCCTGATACTCAAGCCGCAGTCGGTAGTAGCCGGGGTTCGATAAAGACCAGTCAGCCAGAATCCGCTCCTTTCCTTTGATTTCTTGTAGGGAGATGCTGAGCCGAGTACCTTGTCGCCAAAGCTTTACTTCTTTCCTCTGCTCTACAGGCACTCGAACTTCCAGCAAAGCAGGCTGCCACTCTGCTGGAAGTTCGAGTGGTTCACCTTCAAGGCTGAGAAAGCAAAGTTTAGAAGTATGAGGTAAATCCATGCTTATTGAATGTTTCAAGCATTGCAGCAGCTTTAGCGTGACTTAATTGAAAACCTTCATTTTCAGCAATTTCAACAAACGTCTTGAGAGCCTCTCCTACTCTCTCATCAACTCCTTTAAGTTTAGGGAGTATTTTCTGTAAAAGCTGTTCATCCAAGGCTTCTTTCCATACATTATCTAACCTTTCAGATGATTCGGCTTCTTTCAGCTTTCTCGCCTCTTCTAGGTAGGTTTGAATCTCATCCAGAACACGGAAAGCAAAGGGAGCAACTACGTGTACAGAGTCCCAAATATTCATTAAAATCTCACGATATGGAGCTTTACCCAAATGCTCCTCTAATTCTTCACGGGAAACCTCAAGCTCAATAAGTTGCGCTCGATCATAAACCTTTTCAGCAAAACCTTGGGTAGTTTCGTCCATGTTAACTGTACCGATGAAGTAGAGGTTGGGAGGTAACGATACTTGTTTATCTGGTGCAAGCTCAATTTTGGCTTCTCCCTCGCGCATCCTCACTTCCATCGCTGAGAGAAACTTGGCAAAGTAATACTCTACCCGTGCCAAGTTCATCTCATCTAAGACTAAGTGATAAGGTTTAGGAGTACGTTTTTCTTCTTGGGCTTGCTTATACTCCTTTTCTGCTTCCTCTAGAAATCTGCTGAAGTCGGTGTAGTGGTATTCTTCGTTAGTAATCGGATTAAGATAGCCTAGCAAGTCTTCGTTAGTAGTCCAGTTAGGAGCCACTGGAACCGGAAGATATTTAGCTTTTACTGCATCAGCATACGCTTTGGTGAGCCAAGTTTTGCCAGTGCCACTAATTCCAGAGAGTATTACAAATTTCCTGGTCTTGAGAGCTAAGTGATAACGGCGCAGAGTACGCTCAGCAATACGTAAACTTTTAGAGCGGACATTGAGATAAATCTCTGTAAAAGAAGGTTCTGAGTAGTCTGGCTGAACTGTTTTGAGGATACGTTGCGCTTCTTCGTAATCATCCATATCTTTTTCCGGATCAAAGAGTTCTACTGCTCTGCATAAATCCTCAATAGCTTTCTCCTGATTCTCCAGTTCTAAGTAGGTACGTCCTCTATGGTAATAAGCTAAGACAAAGTTAGGATTAATATCTAGCGCTTGATTGTAGTCCTTAATTGCTGCCTCGTAATCTTTGAGCTTATGGTAGGCATTAGCTCGATTATTGTATGCTTCAGCATTCTTAGGCTGAATGAGCAGTAAGTGATTATAGTCTGCTATAGCTCCGTTAATGTCTCCCAATTCAGCTTTAGCTTGTCCTCGGTAGCTGTAAGCCTCAGCTAAATCTGGAGATCTTTCTAAAGCCCGTTCAAAATTATTAATTGAATCTTGATATTCTCCTTGGTTGTACTTTGCTAAACCCTGATTGTAGTAAAACTCAGCAAATCTTATTGCTGGTGGATACAAATATTTTCTAATAGCTGTAATCGGGTCATCATAGGTTGCTAATAAAAATAAAGGAAAGAGTCCTTTTAATGTCTGTATTATCTGATCAGTTAACTGTTTTTCAGAATACATTAAGACTTGTTTCAAGCTGATATATACGCTGGCTTGAATATTCTTAGTAACACTATTCTGCCGAGCCAAATGCCTTAACCAATCTCCTAAAAGATTAATATGATCAAGACTTTTCTTCGACGATGAGTGCAGTGAGCATTTGTCAGATAATTGAGTATTTTGGATAATAACTTCTTTTGTTAAGGTTTTCTGTGAGTTTTGAATAAATCGTTGTTTATCAGGAGTTTTATCGATGATAAATAAACCAAAAAGAAAGCCATCTTGAACAAGATCTATAAACAACCTAGCGTTTTGACTAGTAAAATTCGTTGACTTCTGATATAAATTACACTCATAGTTGTTAAATGTAAAATTCGGTGCTACATCGAGCTTCATCTCTATGCGCTTGATAATCTCACCGGGTAGTTGAGCAGCTACCTGATGGCAAAGCTTCTGAAGCGGCTGTTCAACATACTTTTTGAATTCTTCTTCATGCGCTATATAAAAATCTTGTTCCAGTTGTGAAAGAAGGTTAAAAGTTTCTTCTGAAAAGGGGCATTCTGGGTGTACAGTAACGTCTGCCATTTTTCCTGATAACAATAACTAAAGTTCCTACTGCGACTGATGGCAGCTAACATAACTACTGACTTGCTGGTGTTAGAGCATGATCGCACTCCTTAATCCCAACCCTAAATTCCATCTGGCTCTTCTCGTAGCGTAGCCAATACCAGCACTAGCCGCAAAGGAGCGATCGCACTTCAGCGAGGCGCGAGGATAGCGAGCGCTCAATTTATCAGTATTATCTGTCATTCCGAACTTAGCACGGTGGAGTGATCACCTATTGCCAATCCCCTCTCAAAATGAGAGTATAAAAGAACAGTTTATACATTGATGGCATATGAAAGTAAAGACAAATGCACCTAATTGCGATTCGCAACCTCCGCGCTGATGCTGCCCAGTACCCCGATGTCAATATGCAAATTGATGCCTGGTACGCAACCGTCAACAAGGCAGAATGGCAAAACTTGGAGGACGTTCGTAAGGTTTACCGAGATGCTGAAGCAGTTGGAAACTTCACCGTCTTCAATATCAAAGGCAACGACTATCGCCTGATTGTCGGTATCGACTACGAAAACCAAACGGTTTACTACAAGTACTTTTTAACTCATGCCGAATACGACAATGGCAAGTGGAAAAATGACCCTTACTTTTGACCAAGATGCTTATCGAAATCTACTCGTTGAAGTCGCTCCCAAAGTGATCGAGACGGAGGAGGAGTACGATCGCCTTTTGGCAGTGGTAGAGCGGTTAACATTTGCCAAAAATCGCACGATCGAGGAGCGGGCTTTACATAAGTTGTTAGTGACACTGATTGAAGCGTATGAGTCACAACACTATCCGATGGATAAAACTGCGCCTCATGAGATCCTGCAACACATCATGGAAGCCAGTGGCACCCGTCAATCTGACTTGGTGGGTGTTATCGGCTCAAGCGGTGTGGTGTCCGAGGTGGTAAACGGCAAGCGATCTATTAGTAAGGCACAAGCCAAGGCGCTTGGCGATCGCTTTAAGGTGTCGCCAACGCTGTTTATCTGATGTAATAGATGAATCTTTGCATCATTCCTAAGCCTGCCCTTCTCCGTCGGGTTGTGTAAAGCATCTGTCGCTCACGAGCTTTAACTTGGGGCAAGACATATATATATAGACGCGATCGCGGTTATTGCTACAATTTCTAAATCTTCAGAAGTATTAAGTGCGATCGCTCTCCATCTCTCTACATATCCACGATTGACAATGTGTCCTCCAATTTACCGTTGCCAAACCTGATGACGCACTTTGGGTTTAGTAGGGACTACATTCATAGCTTTTAGGATATTACCTCTGACTTTGAGTACAGGCGTAGGGCTAAGTCTGTAAGAAATAATAAGGATTGTAGATTGCCTCTCGAAGGATGCCTTTTAGTGTCTCCAGCCTGTTTAGGAAATTATCGTGCTTGAATCTTTACCTATTAGTATTACTTTATTTTTGTTAGCGATTTTGGCGATCGCCTTTGCTGGGACTCGCATGGCGACGGTTGCCGATCAAGTCGCTGAAGTAACGGGACTGGGGGAGGCGTTTGTCGGGGCTTTATTCTTGGGTGGAAGCACGTCTTTATCGGGAATTGTTACCTCACTAACAGCGGCGGCTACAGGTCATCCCGAACTCGCAGTTGGCAACGCCTTGGGCGGTATTGCTGCCCAAATTGTCTTTCTAGGTATTGCCGATGTGTTTTACCGCAAAGCGAATTTGGAACATGCGGCGGCTTCTGTAGCGACGTTGATGCAGGCAACACTACTGATGACGTTGCTGGCAATCCCCCTGCTAGCAATGGCTAGCCCGCAAATCGATATTTTTTGGATTCATCCCGCGTCCTTAATTATCCCAATCGCCTATTTCTTTGGGTTGCGCTTAATATCTGAAGCTCACGAAATGCCCATGTGGAGACCCCGCTCAACGGATGCTACGTGGGTGGAAGAAGAAACCGTCGCCACGCAAGTAGAAAAGTCTGACATCCCGGTTTTAGGATTACAGTTTGTTTTGTTGGCCGTTACGGTAGCGATCGCGGGTTATATTGTCGGTCAAACCGGAATATCCCTCAGCGCGCGGACAGGGGTTTCAGAATCTTTAGTTGGTGGGCTATTTACAGCAATTGTTACGGCTCTACCAGAATTGGTAACAACAGTTGCTGCTGTACGTCGAGGAGCCTTAGCCCTGGCGCTAGGGGGCGTACTCGGTGGCAGTAGTTTTGATGTCTTGGTGATCGCGTTTTCTGACTTTGCTTATCGGGAAGGCTCGATCTATCACGACTTGCAACAGCCGCAAATTTTTATTGTCGCCTTAACAATCGTCATGCTAGGCGTTCTCCTGTTGGGCTTGTTGCGGCGAGAAAAGTATGGATTTGCCAATATCGGCCTTGAGAGCGTGCTCTTACTAGGACTGTATTTGAGCGGGTTTTCTCTCTTATTTTTCAGCGCGTAAGTTGGGGATTTTGTAAATTGATGTTGACATGTCTTCAGCCGCAGCGGTTACACAAAGGGACGCAGAGTTAGGCTGTAGATGCCGTTTGGCGGTCTTAAAGTTCCTTGATCTTGTCTGACATTTCCAGTCGCTGAATTCGCCCTTGCAAATTTAGCTCATCACTGCTAACAATCGTTTCTAAATTAGCAATGCGTTCCTCTAGTGCTTCAACCTGAGTGGCTTGTAAAGCGTTATTCCGAAATTTTTTGTTCGATGGTTGCCAAACAGCACTTGTAGCGATGGCTGCACCGGAAATCACCGCCAGGGGAAGAAGGGGCCCACTGTCTGTTTCATCAGCAAGGGGAATGCAAATTGCCAGCATTCCTGTGGCAAATGCCCAAATCTTGGAGGTGGCGCTAACTCGGATGTCTTCTCTGTCTGAGTTTGTGTCGCAATGTCTTGCCATAGATGTTTCCCTGTTCATCGGTGTCTAGTTACTAGATTGCCACAAGAACTTGATGAGTTACTTCCTGCTTCTAGGGTACGTTGTTTTACTTAGGGCTAAAACTTTGGTTTTATCGACTCGGTAATCTTACAGGCGAAGCCGAGATCAGAGACTTCACGGAGCATTTATTTGTTCCTGAGCGAGCGCCATTTCCTTCTTTGCTTCAGCATCGAGCCATCTTATCAGCAATCACGCTCAATCCTCAAGAATTAGCTCATTCAGCTCAAATGTCCAGCCAGCAAAGGTTCTAGCTAGGCTCAAAGCTCACCCTCTACCTGGACATACTCATCAAGCCAACTTTTCCAACCCTTATACTAACTCGCTCATTAGTAAAAAGAACTAAATCGAGTCGTTCTTTCCTTCTCGCTCTTCGACAAAATCGGCTGGTCGAAGTTTAGAAAGTCTTTATAATCCTCGTAAATTTCGTGAAGAGTTTATAAAGAGCCTCCTAAAAAACTTTTATTTTGATTGGTATCTCATAAAAATAACAACAGTGCAACCGAACATTTACGGTGTTACTGGTATAAACCAGCTTTCCCTATTACTTAACTCTGGTGAGTGCTTAAGAAAGTGAAGAAGATCGAATGTATTTTTCCTGTCCGATGTTTTGAACTTAGCTTCACTCAGCATTTTCCAAGGTTCATAAATAATTCTAATTTTGTCTGATTTGCTACAGCTATTGCCGAACGAACTTGGCAGTAAAAGAGTTTTTGGAGAGATATAATCTATGCTACTCGAGCAATCGCGCGCCAAAAGAGCCGCTATTTCAAATCAGCCGGACGCCATTGATACAGGCGAATTGGAGCTATGGTTTCAGCCTGTTTATCATGGAAAAACAGGTGCCGTCTTACACAACGAAGTTCTCCTGCGTTGGCGAGATGAGGAGGGCAATTTACACCTTCCCCAAGATTTTCTTCCCTCTTTGTCTAGTTCCAAAACGCTGCAGCAAATTGATCAGTTCGTTATTTGCCAAGCGGCAGACTTATTAGTTCAGTATCCCGATCAGTATCTTTCCGTCAATCTCTCCGGAGAGGGATGGAATGATTTTTCTCTGATTAAATATGTCCAAACCGTACTTGATGAGTCGGAGATTAATCCCAATCAACTAAGTTTTGAGCTGACAGAAACGGCGATCGCCAACGATTTTACCGCCGCCTGGGCATTTATTCGCGAACTCAAAAACTTAGGCTGTTCTGTCGTTCTAGATGACTTTACCAGTCAGTATCTGACCCTGTTCCAGTGCCAGCAACTGGATGTCGATCTGGTAAAAGCAGATGGTCAGCTGATCCAACAATTAAAAACCGATCCCGGCAGTCGCGTCCTGACGCGGGCAATTCTCGAAGGAGTCCAATCACTCACCAAGGTTGCCGCCAAATTCGTAAGCGATGCCGTCACTCTATCGCTGATTGAGGAAGTGGGTCTTCAATATCTACAGGGCTACCACCTCAGTCCACCTAGCCCCACCCCAGACTGGTCGAACCTGGCAACGTTGCAGCCAGAACTCACTCTACCTGAAGATACAAATAAACCGGCTTTGGCTTGGCGTCTCCTCAAAGGGGCAGGCATTATCAGTCTCGCCCTAGCCGCCGCTGCCGTTGGTACCAGCTCGATTTGGTATCGCATGACTCACATTACCGTCGATCAAGCAACGATCAATGGTCGGATCGTGCGGCTCCAAGCACCAGCCAATGGAAACCTGGAAGCCTTTTATGCCAAACCGGGTCTAGAGGTCAACTCGGGGCAAGTACTAGCTCGGCTCAACATTCAGGGCGAACCCGAAGACGAACAAGCCAAGTTACGCTTAGTCAATTCCGAACAAAAAGAACGCATCCGCACACAACTGGAAAATAGCCGATTGCAAGGGGAAGTTCAGATCAAGGAAGCCCAACTAACCGCAGAACGGCAGACTTTGGCAGCGCTAAAAAATCAGTTGCAGAATTTAAACCGTCAAAATTACGCCGTACAGCAAGTTAATGTGCAACTCGCCTCAGAAGCGGTCAGCCAAGAGCAAGCGGCTGTCGGGGCGGCTCAAGCCCAGGCAACAGCGGCGCGAGCAGACTACGAACGCTACAAAATGTTAGCCGCAGAAGGCGCAGTTTCTAGACAGCAAATGGAGAAGGCGCAGTCGGATTGGCAATCGGCTGAGGCAGAAGTTAAGCAAGCTCAATCAGCTCTGCGTTCCCGCGTCACGTCCTTGCAGGCATCTAAAAACGGTATTGACCCCGACAATAATGATTTGTCTAGCCAGCGCCCCCGATTAGAGCAAACGATTCAAGCACAAGAGGCGACGGTGAAAACCTTGGAGGCTCAAGTCGCAAGCATCAAGCAGCATGTAAACCAAGCCTTAGCCCTTTACACAAATCGCCCTCTCGTCAGTACGACTACCCCAGCAAAAGGCGATCGCCAAATTCAAGAGGTATCAGCGCCCTTTAGCGGTATTGTCTACAACACCGAACGCGAGCAAGGCGAACAGGTAGCCCAAGCCGAACCACTTCTAACAGTTCTAGATTGCAACGAACTCTGGGTTGAGACGGTGGTGAGTGCGGAAGTCGCTAACAAAATTGATAGTCAAAAGCCAGTCCGCGTTCATTTTTCCAACTCATCTGAATCGGTCACTGGCGAGGTTGAACTGATTCAGCCCATTGGTTTATCCCAGAGCGATTGGCAGCAAACCGCCCTCAGACAGACTCAAGCCCTCCCTTCCAGCATCCCAGTGAAATTGCAGGGACAGCCTTTAGCCTTAGTCGTCGTCAGCATTCCGCCGAACCCACAGCAGGCAAAATCCCGACGATTCTGTGGTGTAGGACAGACAACCGAAGTGACCTTCCAAAAGCAGTTAAATCGTTAACTTGCTCAATAACTTCTAGCAATACCGATGAAATCAACCTCTTCCAATAGTGAGAACAACTTTTCGGCTTTCAGCAGTGGGTTATGGGCTGTATTCACCTCCATCGTAGGTTTTCTCGGTCTCGTCCTACTCCGCGACCCCGATCGCGTCGCCCTTTTAGGGGTATCTGGCTTGATTGGAATGGGTATGGTCGGCATGTGGCGATGGTCTTGGTGGGTCTTTCAAGTCATCCGCTCTCGCATCTACCTCCATTGGGTATTCCCTCGCTGGCGACGGCGGGCTAATAAAATTCCCGTTGAACAATTGCCCACGGTTTGCTTATTGGTGCCAACCTATAAAGAGCAACCTTGGATCACAGAACGGGTATTTAAAGCGATCGCCTTAGAAGCAAAAACTCTGACAAAACCCATCGTCCTTCTCGTGACTAGCAGTAGCAATGAGGAAAATGCAGCGATTTTGGAGGTACTCAAATCAGTTGACCCGGAACTAAGTTCCATTCACCTGATCCAAATGGTACAAACCGGGGAAGGCAAACGTAAAGCGATGTCAGATGGCTTGCGAGAACTCGCCCGCTTGAATTTGCCCAAAGATGCCATCGTGGCTCTCATGGATGGAGACTCCGAGTTAACACCGGGTACCTTGCGCGGTTGCCTTCCCTTCTTCCGTGTGTTTCCCAAAATGGGGGCGCTGACTACAGATGAATTACCCATTGTTAAGGGGTCTTATGTATTCTCCGAGTGGTTTCACCTGCGGATGTCTCAGCGGCACTACCAAATGTGTTCCGTTTCCCTTTCCAGCAAAATAATGTGCCTGACGGGACGCTTCTCCTTGTTTCGTGCCGAAGCCGCCCTGCATCCCACCTTTGCCACTCAGTTAGAAAACGACACATTAGATGATTGGCTGTGGGGACGCTTTAAGTTTCTCTCCGGAGACGACAAAAGCACTTGGTACTGGCTGTTGCAGCGGGGTTACGACATGATTTATGTCCCCGATGTGATTGTTTATTCGATTGAGACGATTTCCGGCTCCTTGGTTGACCGCGCTTACCAAAATATGCGGCGCTGGTATGGCAATATGCTGCGAAATAGCGATCGCGCGATCGGTCTTGGCCCTAGGAAAACAGGCTTTTTCGTCTGGTACTGCCTCATCGATCAACGGATTAGCTACTGGACTTCGCTGTTTACGCCGAGTTTGTTGTTGATTACTATGTTTCAAAGGAACTGGATTGCTACAGCTCTCCTCATCGCCTGGGTGATCTTCAGCCGTCCCCTCATGCTAATCGTCATCTTCTTCGGACGTCAGTCTCACCTCAAGCCGATTCATTTTCCCCTACTGTTGGTCTGTCAGTGGATTTCCTCGCTGATCAAAATCTGGACTCAGATGAATCTCGCCCAACAAAAATGGTCAAACCGAGGCAATCAGAGCATCACCGCTGAGGGCAAAGGCTTGAAACGAGTTGCCAAAGTTGGCACCTCCCGGTTCTTGATCGTCACCCAGCTATTTACCTTTGCAATTATCTTGTGTTCTTTTGCAGGTATCCTCCATCCGGCTAGAGACTTCGCCAGCCTATGGAATACTCAGGTTGTTGTGGCTAAATCGTCTCCAGTAGAGAGAGTTGTTGAAGCCACTGATTATGGCGTCGTTCCCAATGATGGAAAAGATGACGCCGTTGCACTGCAAGCTTTACTCGATCAGCTACCTCCTCAAGGCAAGGTTAAAATTAACCTCCCAATTGGCGAACTCGATTTGTTCAAACCCTTAGAGATTTCCCGTAGTCATACCATTCTCAACGGAGAGGGTGTTCGGCGGACTATTTTGCTAGTTCATAACAATCTAGAGCGGCAACAAGCGGCTCTCTTCGTCCGACCTCGCCCAGATTCATCCACCCCGGCTGCCCAAAACACCCTTCAAGATGTACAAGTGATGGGCTTTACCCTGCGCCACGTTTCCCCTAAGACCGCCTCCGATTCTAAAAAGCCCACAGATAGTATAATTCTGGAAAATGTTGCTCAAGTTGCGTTGAAAAAGCTCAACTTGAATCAGAGTAGCCGTCATGCTTTGGTGCTCAACAATACTCAAAATGTGACGATTGAACAGGTGGCGATCGACAACAATTCTCAGCAAAAACAGCTTGTCCAGAAAAACAGTGTCAACACCCAAGTAAAAGCTCTAACCCTACCGGACTTGTCCTCGTAAGGGTGAGCCTGCCCTAAATCTAAGCTTCTGCTCTTAACCCAGATTGAGATGAGTGAACCTAAATACACCAATTTTTTGCGGGCTTCTTGCCCCAGTCTGTTAGGAGGAGCGCTGATGCTGCTTACCTTAAGCTGTTCTACCCCTCCAGAGGTTTCTTCATCGCCGGCGGTAACGGTTGTCTCTGACTCTCGCCGTCTTGAGCCTCTGTGGTCAGATAGATTCGCAAACCCTGAATGGAGAAGTTCCTGGAATATCCAAAACAGTGGAGCTTGGGGTGAAGAAAATATGCAAGTCATCAACGACCCCAACCGCAGATTTGCCAAAGTGCTGAGGCTGCGTTACCCAAAAAATTCTGCTAGTCCTAGTGTTGCTCGTAAAAACAAAGTCCCCATTGGGGGAGGACAGTTCTATGCCAATCTGGGTATAGCTCCTAGAGACACTATGCAGTTGAGCTACTATGTCCGCTTTAGTGATAATTTTGACTTTGTCAAAGGCGGAAAATTGCCAGGACTGTTTGGGGGAGACGGCAACAGTGGTGGAACAATTCCCAATGGCAAGGATGGCTTCTCAACTCGTTTTATGTGGCGGCGAAACGGAGATGGAGAACTATATGCTTACCTGCCCACCAGCGATAAACATGGCACTTCAATGGGTAGGGGAAACTGGCGATTTAGACCCGGAGTCTGGCACCACCTAGAGCAGGAAGTGACCTTAAATCAACCAGGGAAGGCAAATGGCAGGGTTAAGGTTTGGGTTGATAGTCAGCTAGTTCTTGACCAAGATAAACTGACTTTTCGCACAACTGACGATCTAAAAATCGATGGTATATTCTTCTCAACCTTTTTCGGTGGGGGAGACTCTTCTTGGGCAACTCCTAAAGATGTCCATGTAGACTTTGCTGAGTTTCAAGTTTCAAAAGCTGGTAACTGAGATCAAATCCAGTGAAGCACCCCTAGTTTTGGTAGCAGGGAAACAGGGGAAATTTAACGGAGGGTTTGTTTAAGGGGACGCTGATGCTGTTCTTCGCACTGAGATCAAATCCAGTGAAGCACCCCTAGTTTTGGTAGCAGGGAAACAGGGGAAATTTAACGGAGGGTTTGTTGAAGGGGACGCTGATGCTGTTCTTCGCAGCGAGGAAACCTTTGGAGGATTGGGGACTTTTCGTTTTCGCGATCGCTAGCTACGCAGAGAATTTGCTCATCATCCAAATCCTCTACTGTTAAAGGTGGCGGCGGGTCTTGTGGAAAATCGAGAATAACATCTTGATCCGGCACTGAAATTGGCGCTGGAGTTGGTGCTGGAATTGTTGCTGGCGCGGGAATTGGTGCTGGTGCGGGAATTGGTGCGGGAATTGGTGCGGGAATTGGTGCTGGAGTTGGAATTGGCGCTGGAATTGGTGCGGGAGTTGGTGCTGGAGTTGGTACTGGAGTTGGTGCTGGTGGTAGCGGTGGCGGTGGAGTGCTGTTAATGAGGATACTACCCGAAGGGGAGGCGAATCCTACCGGGAAGGATTCGGGTGGAGAGATAGTGTAATCACCAGAGACAATAGCTTTTGCCGTTCCATTTGTTGTCGCATCGCCCACCTCAAAAGGAGTTACGGTCACTCCCCCTTGATGAGTAATTTGAATTAAACCGCCCCCACTGCCGTTAGTATTGATACTAAAGCCCGGATCGAGGATAGGGTTGCTAAACGCATTTTGCACGCGGAAGTATCGACCAGCATTAACTGTGACATTGCCGCCTGTGCCACTTCCTATACTCTGAGCATCGATGGCTTGCGCGATCGCAATATCATTACCAGCATTTAGTTGAACATTACCCGCAACGCCAGAGGTACAACCATCACATCGCGAGTAAGTTTCGATACTCTCAGCGACAAGATCGCCACCTGCTGTGATGCTGACATCGCCCCCATTGCCAGATGCCGAACTGCCGGATAAGGAAAAAGAGTCAATTTCCCCGGCTGTCACATTTCCTGCCGCAGAAAGGGTGATTTTCCCCCCATTCCCCGCACCGTTGCGAGAATCTAGAGAGTAGAGTTGATTGACGGGATCGGCGGTATTAATCGAGCCAGCAGTACTGATAATTTCAATATCTGCACCATAGGATCGGATGGTTTGCGTTGTGATATCCCCCGGTGCTGACAAATTGACTCGCAATGCTTCCCCATTTTCCGAGTCAATAGTTCCAGAAACGGTAATTGTGGCGGGTGAGGTCAGGGGAGTTTTGACAAAATCAGTGAAGGAATCGAAATCAAAGTAGTCGAAGCTAACGTTATCAGTAGTACCAGGAACGCCTGCGTTTAAAATCAACACTCGACTGCTGGGGTCTAAGCTAGGGTCGATGGCGTTAATTAAAATATCGCCTGTAATGTTGATGCTGCCTGTTGCCACAATCTTTAAGGAAGCCCCAGTGTAAGGGCCAAAGGTGACATCGCCATCGGCAGTAATGATCGGGTCGTAGAGACTGACAAAATTGCCTGCTTCACCTGCTAAGTTACGAACGGAGAAATTTCCGCCACTGGCGTAATTAGCATCCCCAGAAATTATCCCATCACTCACTAAACTGAGGTTGCCGCCGCTTTGGAAGGGGGTTTGGGGGTGATTGAGGGCGAGAATATCAATTCCTTGGTTGCCCTGAATCGTTAAATTTCCTCCAGCTTGAGCGAGAAAGGGTGTTGTTTGGCTATCCCTTGCCCGAACGGTATTTCCTGCCAGTAAATTCATATCCCCAGTTGTCTGCAACTGGCTTTCTATTAGGCTTAAATTGTTGTCAGCTGATAGGGTGGCAGTTCCTCCCCTCACCTGACGGGCAACTACATCTCCCGCTTCCACTCGGATACCAGAACCCGCCAGTTCTACCTCGCCGCTATCATTTACCGCTAATCCCGTTGCGCGATCGCCTCCTGCACCAGTGAGGAGTTGTGGCAAACTTAAGGCGGAGTTTGGGCTATCTGGTAGGGGAACCTCTAGACTCAACAGGTGTCCCGCTTGGCTAATGCGGACGGCTTGCTTGCCGGGGACGGCGGCGAGGGTAATGTTACCGCTAGGAGAAATTAGCTCTCCCGTACTCGCGACGGTTCCCCCTAGTAGGGTCAGATTTTGTCCCGGTTGTACGGCTAGCTTGCCCACGTTAACGATCGCTCCCGGTTGCGGAGTATTGAAGGCAAAGGCATCGGGCGTACCCACAAGCTCGGCGTAGTTATTGGAGGAAAGATCGAACCATTTGTCGCCAAAGCCAATACCTGTGGCTGTTGTTGCTGTAAATGCCGCAGGCAGGTTCAAACTGGCATTGGGGCCAAAGATGATACCTGATGGATTCATCAAGAATAGGTTGGAATTTCCGCCTGTAACCTGAAGGATGCCATCGATTATTGATGGGGTATTTCCCACAACGCGACCGAGAATGTTTTGAATTCCGGGTTGGGAAATAAAGTTGACAATTTGGTTGGTTTCTACCCCAAACTGTTCAAAACTGTGGAAAAGATTGGCTCCATCGCCAGAAAGCGTCCCGCCTCTAATTTCAATGGTGTTACCTTCGGGAGCGGCAATAGAACCCGTGCCGTCATTGGCGGTAACGATTGGTTCTGCTTGTGCTTTGGCAATAACGAGTCCCTGGGAAAGGGGCAATACTGCTAGCAATAAGCCCGTATTTTTTATGGTTGAATCCATATTTCACCATTCAATAGAAGTGGCTTTCGATAACAGCTACTGAGCTATTTGGTGAGAACCGGATTATTGGTTAATAAAGAATAAAAGTTCAGTGATTTCTCGGAATTTTCAAATTTAAGTTGAAATTATGACGGACTTTTTCTCCGTGGAGACGTAAAGCGAAAGGAGTGAAGTTTTTGGAAGGTACGCTCCTATGCGGCAGTCTTTACGAGTAAGAGTAATGAACCACACTAGGCGAGAGGGCACGGAGGAAGAAGGGGAGACAAAGCTTTTGAGGGCTGGATGCAGGGTTTCTCTTCCTGGTGTGGTGTTATTGAGTTGGGCAATGCCGGGAGGGGCAACGATTGCTGAGGCTACGTCGGCGGTAATGCCTTTACTGGATACGGGGAGTGATGTGGCGGTGGAGGAGGAGGAGATATCGCTACAGGCTCAAAACGCTCCGGTTCCTGCACCTCCGGAAAGTCTGCCGCCGGAGCCAAGTAACAGTATTTTGCAACCTGCACCTGTTTTAGATTTACCTGATTTGGAGGAGGAGCCGCCCTTAGAGTCCCCTTCTTCCATGCCAGAACCTGCACCTGTTCCTATCCCTGAAATCACGGTTCAACGGATTGAGGTGACGGGTAGCACTGTTTTTGATCAATCGCAGCTAAACCCAATTCTTCAACAGTATGAGGGGCGATCGCTTTCTTCTGAGGAACTTGAAGGGGTGGCGGATGCGATTACTCAGCTTTACCTCAACCAGGGTTATCTCACCTCTAGGGCTGTTGTTCTCCAAGGTATGACTAACGGCGTTGTCGAGATTCGCGTTATTGAAGGCAGTCTGGAAAAAATCGAGGTAGAGGGAACGCAGCGTCTGAATCCTGATTACGTCCGTAGCCGCGTCCAATTGGGAGCGGGTACGCCTTTAAATACAAGTAAGTTGGAAGACCAATTGAGGCTACTGAGAGCTAACCCGTTATTTGAAAATGTGGAAGCGAGTCTCAAGGCTGGAACTCAACTGGGCAAAAGTATTGTGGTAGTGCGGGTAACAGAGGCAAACCCGATTGAAGCGAGGGTAAGTGTAGACAACTATTCTCCTCCCAGTGTGGGTTCAGAACGCTTGGGTGTTAGTTTTCGCGATCGCAACCTCACAGGTATCGGTGACGAACTTGCCGCCTCCTACTACCACACCACTACTAGCGGCGCGGATATTCTTGACTTTAGCTATCGCCTCCCTCTCAATGCCAAAGATGGCACGCTGCAACTGAGAGCCGCCCCTTCCCGCAACCGCGTCACCCAATCTCCTTTAGACGCATTGGATATCCGGGGAGAGTCTCAACTGTATGAAATTAGTTACCGCCAGCCCCTAGTTCGTTCGCCTCGCGAAGAGTTGGCGGTGTCGGTGGGTTTTGCTTACCAGGATGGTCAAACCTTTACATTTGCGGGCCCGACGCCGTTTGGGATTGGCCCGGAAGCGGATGGGACGAGCCGCACTAGTGTGATTAAGTTGGGGCAAGAGTACGTTCGCCGGGATGTGCAGGGAGCTTGGGCAGTGCGATCGCAATTTAATATCGGTACGGGCTTATTTGATGCCACGACGAATCCCGACCCAATCCCAGATGGTCAATTCTTCAGTTGGCTCGGTCAAGTGCAGCGCGTGCAAGTCCTCAACCCAGACAATTTCCTCATCCTGCAAGCCGACGTACAACTCACCCCAGATAGCCTGCTCCCCTCCCAGCAGTTTGTAATTGGCGGCGGTCAATCTTTGCGAGGCTACCGACAAAACGTGCGCGCGGGAGACAATGGCATCCGCTTTTCTGTAGAAGACCGCATTACCCTAGAACGCAATGAAGCGGGAGAAGCCACTTTCCAGTTAGCGCCCTTTTTTGATATGGGAGGAGTTTGGAATGTCTCGGATAACCCCAACCAACTGCAACGACAGCGCTTTCTTGCTGGAGTTGGCATCGGACTGATCTGGCAACCACTGCCAAAGTTGAACCTGCGCCTAGATTACGGACTGCCACTGGTCAACCTCGACGACCGGGGGACAAACGCTCAGGATGATGGCTTCTACTTCAGTGTTGATTACAAACTTTAAATAGATGGGCCCAAATAAGTCCGACAAGTGAAGGCAAAAGTGATGAATGGAGAAAGGCTTTCTCTTACTAATTGTGGGCTTTTGTTTCCCTTTGTTTATTCCTCGTTACTTGATATTCATTCACTAATTAATCGAGAAATAGAAAAGAATACCGCAAGAATTCCGGATTTTACTTTAAAACCCGGAACTAGTTAGATGTGCAGTTCCCACCTATTAATTGGCTGCGTTAATTAGGGTCGATTTTTGTTGTATCCCTCAACATTTCGACCCCTAACGCAGTTATCAGATGGCTTAGTTCAGCTCAGAACGTTAACCCTATTAACCCTCTGATTACCCTATATAAGGATTAAGCCTGTGAATTTACTCAGAAGTCAAAGAAGCTTGTCTTCCAATTACCAGTATAATCTCGCATTGACGCTCCAGGAAACTACCCTAACTAAACTTCACGAGTTCTTTAAATTAGGATCAGATCTTGGCTCAAATAGACCACTACTGTTCTTGAGCGCGATCGCCGGATTTTCTTTAATTCTCACTTCAGCAAAACCCGCCGCCGCCGCTGGAATTATCGGTAATGGAACAGCGGGAAGTTGCACGGAGTCAGCCTTGACGGCAGCCTTGGTAGGCGGTGGAACTGTCTCATTTAACTGTGGTTCCAGCCCGGTTACGATTAGAGTCAGTAGTGAGAAACTGATTGCCGCCAACACCTTAATCGATGGTCAAAACTTAGTAACGTTTGATGGTGGCGGAAAAAATCGCATTTTCAAGACGCTCGGCAATGGCATTCAACTTACTGTTCGGAATTCAACAATTGCCAACGGTTTTACCACCGATGAAGGGGGAGGCATTTATAACGGCTACAGAGGCAAACTAGCAGTTATAAACTGCAAATTTACAAACAACGTCTCTACAAGAGGTGGAGAATTTGATGGTGGGGGTGCTATCTACACCCAAAGTGAAAGTACGGTGTTTGTAGACAAGAGTACGTTTACCGGGAATAAAGCCGGAAACGGCGGTGCAATCAATAACTTACTGAGCAATTTAACGGTTACCAACAGCACATTTAGCGGGAATCAATCAACGGTTTCAGGCTCTGGTGGTGGAGGCGGTGCCATTTACTATGACGGGGGCAATGGTGACAGCGGAAAAATTGTTTTACGTAATAACACCTTCACCAACAACACCGCTGTTTTTCAAGGTGGCGCAGTCTTCAGCCAACTCTACAAAAATAATACTTCCGCGATTGAAAATAGTACCTTTTCTGGCAATAAAGTGACAGGTACGGGCAATCAAGGATTTGGGGCGGCAATTTTTAATTCTGGTGGTGCTTCCACTGTTCTGCTTACCGTTAGTAATTCCACGTTCACGGGGAATATGGCTAGCAACCAAGGCGGCGCGGTCTCGAACGCTAACAGTGCCAGACTGAACATTATCAATAGTACATTTTCTGGCAATCGAGCGGAGAGTGGTGACGGTAAGGGCGGTTTGGGCGGTGCAATCATGAGAACTAACGGTAAGATTACCATCACCAACAGCACGATCGCCGACAACTATGCTGGCTTTCAAGGTGGCGGGATTGTCGGAGACGGTAATGTTACGCTGAAGAATACGATTATTGCCAACAACAGAGCCAACAATGGTGGCAATAACTGGAACATCAAGCACAACTGTTTTTCTGCGATGACGAATGGTGGTAATAACTTACAATTTCCCGCCAACAATTCCAATGATCCCAACGATCCTGCCTGCACGAGTGGAATTACCACCGCTGATCCGCTGCTGGGAGCGTTAACCAATAATGGTGGTGCGACTCAAACTAGAGCGCTTTTGACAGGTAGCCCAGCGATTAACAAGGGTAACAACAATACTTGCCCTACAATCGATCAGCGAGGCGTCACTCGTCCTCAAGGTGGCACCTGTGACATTGGGGCGTTTGAAGTGAAGTAAGGCTAAGGCGTTTACTACGCATTGAGCCATATCAGGTAGGGGCAAGGAACAGTATCAAGCCCCTACAGAAATGCCCGCCTTATGGTCGTTGGTGTTTTCTGTTGCTTACTGTACTTAAATCTTGACGTTTTTGAAAGCGTTGAAGTATATACTGTCTTATGAATTTGTGAAGTAGATCCTGTCCTTTTTGTCCATTTTATTGTTCAAATCATAGTTCGTTTGTGCTGTTGAAAGCGATTTTTTTGCTCTCTGTTTTTCTTCTGGTCAACAAGATATTTACTTTTTCACAGATTAATTTGTAAATACTGACGGTATAAATTACAGCGTGGTAATACGCTATCTCCTTGCAGTTTTACCAATCCAATGCTGTGTAATTTAAATTTAGTTGCTGCCGATAATTTGGCAAAATTATTATCAATTATATTTTTCATCGCATCTGCTAATTCCGGTTGTTGCGTAAGAATTAAACTTTGACGGCGTAAATGGTCTGCATAGATACTTGATGAACTTGTAATATTCTGTAGTATTTCTGTTAAAGTAACATCCATATTGGCTATATGATAAAGGGCAAGACGCACTAAAAAGGGATGTCCACCCACCAGCGCCATTAATTTTTTTACTTCGTTTTCATCCAAATTTAATTGATGCCTTTGGGCTAAATCTAAAATTTGTTTATTATTAAATTCAGGCAATTCTACAGACAAACCTACATTAAAGGGTGATTGATTAATATCAAGAGGCACGTAAACTTCTGTAGAATGTACAATTACCAATCGCAGTTTTTTCCAAATCTCCCGCCGTTTGCCTTCTTCATGTAAAGCACGTAGCAATCCAAAAAAATCTCGATAAATTTCTGGATATTCAAAAACTTTATCAACCTCATCTAAACCAAGCGTTAGTGGCTTACCAATTGTTGGTAGTAGATACTCCTCAAAATAGGCTTTACATGCCATGCTACTACCCACGATTTCTGCTAAATCCCAATATTCATCAATTTGATTCGGGATATTTAAAGCTAAACCAACACTGGCACAAAACCAAAGTAAAAACTTATCTGAATTGACAAAAATTTGCTGTGCTGCGAGTTGGAAATCTAATATGACGGCACAATCCCCTTGAGAATATGATTTATCAATAATTCTTGATAAGAGTGAAGTTTTACCCATTTGTCTGGGTGCTTTGATTCTAATCAAAGTACCGGGTTTGTGAATTTGTTCGTAACAGCGTTCTTCAATTGGGAAACGCTTGATATAAAATGGCGAATCTAATGGTACTTGCCCAGATGGATGTTCTATAAAAAAGTGGGATGAAGATATTTCTTGAGTTCCTTTGTTATTTTCCTCTGTGGTGGGTGGTAAGGGTGATGAAAATACATCTTTTCCACTTTCCACCGTTAAATCAGCAGTTAAATCAGCAATATCTTGCCATTCCAGCCCCAAAGCTCGACAAATTTCTCTAAAGTTGAGGTAATCAACAGGTCTGCCATTAAGAAAACTGCTGATAGTAGATTGAGATATTTGCAAATATTCAGCTAAATCGGTTTGACGAATGTAGCCATTACGCGGTAATGCCGACTTGACCTCTGATAGAAATTCAGGGCGTACTCTAACTGAACGTGGCATTTTTGATATTACAACTGCTAAATTTATTTATTTGGCGAAATTTTAAAATATTCAATCTCGTTACAAAGTCGATACGTACTCGATATACTCCTATGCGAACTCAATTGCTGTCAAGGTTAAATGGGATTAGTAGGAATAAAGTTTGAGGTGCAACCTGTAAACACTAACTAGTCCTACTTTAACTGAAAACACTTCTGGATTACAGACTTATGAAATTTGCCTTCTCTATATCTTCCTTATTAGCTTATGCATCATCTATTTTGCTGCTGGGTTTTTCGATACCATTAGTTGCACAAATACCAGCTTCTAATGCCTCTACTGATTGTCAAACTCCTAAACCACCATATCTTAATACGGTAGAGGACTTCATAGGCATGGGGCACTTTCAAGAGGACTGCCAAAAAGACTCTCAAGCTGCGGTTTCTTCTTTCACGCAGGCAATGCGGCTCAATCCTAAAGCTGAAGAACCCTACTATCATCGTGCAAATGCTTACTATGAACTCGGGAATTATCAAGCCGCAGTAGAAGATTATACCGAAGTCATTAGGCAAAATACAGGTAGATTAGGTTTTAGTAGTGTTGCATACTGGAACAGGGCTAGAGCTTATGAAAAGTTAGGCGAAAAACAGAAAGCAATTTCAGATTGGACTCAAGTCATTAGTGAAAATGCTTCTTCTGCTGATGCTTACTTTTTCAGAGGAAATCTGTATCGGGATTTAGGGAATAAAGAAAGTGCGATCGCAGATTATAAAGCAGCAGAAGAACTTTTGCAGCAATATTTAAACGGAGTTTTTGGAAATGGTATGATGGATGCTAGAAATGAGGAGATGCTAGATCAAGTCAGAAATGAATTATTACGATTGGGGGTATCCATTTCAGAAGTACCGCAGATTTCTACTGGTCGTATTTTACAATCAATCGCCAAAATGGAAGTTGATCGAGCATTAAATTTAGCAACTTTTCAACCTCAACATTCAGTAATTCAGCATTTTGACGCTCAACTTCAGGATCTGTATAAACAGCTAGCTAACACACAACCACAACCCTATGAAAGAGTAGTAGAAGCCCTTATATCAAATGCTGCATACGAAAAAATGGAAAGTCTTGAAATGGAGCGATCGCAACTCCTAAATAAGTTTAGTCCAGACCATCCAAAAATAACATTAATTGACAAGCAAAAAAATCAATTAGAAGTGTTAATTCGCCGCAACAGAATATAGCCTTCATTAGGATGTGTGACGGTATAAATTATATGTGTAAAAGATAAGTGATCTATTTGCCGTCACGCGCATCTATACAACTAGCTGCGTAACACTGCACGTTTACAAGCAAAAAAACCGGGGTTTGTAATAAATTCAAAAACTTCCCCCTTAAACTAATTAGTAATCTAGCTAAATAATGAACAACAATTTTTTCTATAAAATTGGTGGGAGCCTTACAGAAAATACTCCCAGTTACGTAGTTAGACAAGCAGACTTTGACCTTTATAACCAACTGAAAGCGGGGAACTTCTGTTATATTTTCAATTCCCGGCAAATGGGTAAAACTAGCTTGCAAGTTCGCACAATCAAACGACTGCAAGCAGAAGGAATCGCTTGTACTACGATTGACATTTCTGGACGCGGTAGTAAAGATATAAATCCGGAACAGTGGTATGCAGGTATTGTTTACACATTAGTTGCAAATTTTGAAATAGCTAACCCTAGCGAATTTATTAGAACATGGTGGAAAGAAAACTGCGAATTACCGCCAATACAGCGTTTAGATATATTTGTCGAAAAATTTCTCTTAGAAAATGTTCCAAGCAAAATAGTCATTTTTATTGATGAAATTGATAGTATTTTAAGTTTAAAATTTAAGGCTGATGATTTCTTTGCATGGATTAGGAGTTGTTATGAAAAACGTAATTTTAATAGCGAATTTAATAGAATTAATTTTGTCCTTCTCGGAGTCACAACACCGAGCGATTTAATCGCAGATAAAGTACGAACCCCCTTTAATATCGGTCGTGCAATTCAAATTAATGGTTTTCAAATACACGAAATTTCACCTTTAGCATCAGGTTTAAAAGGGTTTGGAAATCCACAAGCTATTTTGCAAGAAGTTTTAGCATGGACTGGAGGACAACCCTTACTTACACAAAAACTATGCGATTTATTAGTAACTTCCCCAAACTTTATTCATTATGAATCACTAAAAGCAAAGGGAGAAATTACAGAAGTTGAATGGGTGAAAAATATTGTTAGACAGCAAATAATTGAAAACTGGGATTCCCTTGACGAACCGCCCCATTTAAAAACCATCAAAGATAGAATTTTGATGAGCAAGCATAATACAGGTGCATTGCTTGGTTTATATCAGAAAATTTTACAGTTAGGGCAAATTCCCGCTTCGGATAGTGCAGAACAAATAGAATTACGACTATCTGGATTAGTTGTAGAACAGCAGGGATATTTAAGGGTTTATAACCGTATTTATGCAACAGTTTTTGATTTAAACTGGATAGAGAAAGCACTTGCCGATTTAAGACCTTATTCAGAAGCATTATCCGCTTGGTTTGCTTCAGCCTGTCAAGATAATTCTAGATTATTGCGCGGGAAAGCATTAGAAGATGCAAAAAATTGGGTGTTTAATAAAAATTTAAGTCAGCAAGATTACCAGTTTTTAACTGCTAGCCAGGAATTTGAAAAACAAGAAATAGCCACTGCATTAACATTTCAAGAAGAAGAGAGTCGCATTTTAGCACAAGCTAACGAGACTTTAACCACGGCACAACATCAAGCCAAACGACAAATTCGTATCGGTGGTGGAGTTCTTGTTTGTTCTCTTATCGGAGCAGCTATTGCTTTTGTCGGGGCAACTATATCAACTAATCAATTACGAGAAACCCAGTTAGGTATAAGATTAGAGCAAGCAGGAGTTGCAGCGCTCAAGCAGTTTGAAACAAAACAGATTGAATCTTTAGTTACAGCGGTGGATGCAGGGCAAAAGTTAAAAGAAATAGTAAAAAATGGACGGTCTCTAGAAAAATATCCTGCAAGCAGTCCAATTTTTGCTTTACAAAGCATACTCGATAATATTCGGGAAATAAAACAATTTGTTGCTCATAAAGACAATATTACAACTGTGAACTGGAGCCATGATGGAAAGTACATCGTCACCGCTTCTAATGATAAAACTGCTCGTATTTGGAACTTGTCCGGTAAGCTTATAGCCGAACTAAAAGGACACCAAGACGGAGTTTTTATTGCTAATTTTAGTCCAGATGGCAAGCATATTCTCACCGCTTCTAATGATAAAACAGTTCGTATCTGGAACTTTTCTGGGAAACAATTGGCGATACTTCAACATCAAGAAGATGTAACTAGTGCCAGTTTTAGCCCAGATGGGAAACGTGTCATTACGACTTCTGGAAATTCATTTGTTATTGAAACAGGTTTGGATGGTAAAAGCATAGCTAATATCCCTAATGATAAAACAGCCCGCATCTGGGATTTATCGGGTAATTTATTACTACAACTTCAACATCAAGGCAAGGTTAATAGTGCCAATTTTAGCCCAGATGGTAAATATATTCTTACCGCTTCTGATGATAAGACTGCCCGTATTTGGGATACATCGGGTAAACTATTGCGAACATTCACAGGACATTCAATGGCTGTTAACAGTGCTTATTGGAGTCCGAATGGAAAATATATTTTGACTAACTCGAATGACTCCTATATTTGGGATGTTTCAGGTAAACAAATTGCACAATTTAAAGCCGATGATCAATGGGTAACGATGCATGCTGTTTTTAGTCCTGATAGCCAGCGTATTCTCGTATCAACGCCTTACAGAACTTATGTTAGGAATTTATCTGGCAGGCTGATTAGAGAAATAAAAAATGAGAAAGTCCTGAATGGTGATGCAGGATTTAGTCCAGATGGAAAGCAATTTTTTACAACCGATGACACTATAAAAGTCTGGGATATAAGAGATGAAGCTGTAAAAGTATGGGATTTATCAGCTGATTTACTCACCGAACTGACAGGAAATCAAAGAAGCCCCCGTTGGAGTCCAGATGGAAAATATATTGTTACTTATGGACAAGATAACATCGTTCGTATCTGGGACTTATCCGATAGGATACCAGTAACCATCAAGTCAAAAGATGCTATGACGGGAGCAAGCTGGAGTCCCGATGGTAAATACATTGTTACCCCAACTTGGAAATCTATATTAATTTGGGATAATTTTGGTAAGCAGCTAGCAAGATTTCAAGGACATTCAGATATTGTTAATAGCGCTAATTTTAGTCCTGATGGAAAACTAATTGTCACAGCCTCAAATGATAAAACGGCCCGTGTTTGGAATACATCTGGAAAACAATTATTATCGCTTACAGGACATGAGGATAGATTAGAGTATGCTGCTTTTAGTCCAGATGGCAAGCATATTTTAACTACAACCTATGACAAGAAAACTAGAATTTGGTCGGATTCGGGTAAGTTAATAACTACATTCAAAGCCAGAGGCATTATTTGGAGCCCTAATAGTAACTATATTATGGCTATGTTTGATTATGACGGCAATAACTACTCTAGTTTGTGGAATATTTTGGGTGAAAAAATAGTAGAATTTCAAGCAAGTGAAAATAGTTATTTGGGTGCTAGCTTCAGTCAAGATGGGGAGCGTATTGTTACGACTCATGGAAATATAGCGAGCATTTGGAATACATCAGGTCAAAAGTTATCAGAGTTCAAAGCGAATCAAGATATTTATAGCCCTAGCTTTAGTCCAGATGGAACATTAGTTCTTGCTACTTCTCCAGATAATAAGGCGATTATTTGGGATACTTCTGATAAACAATTACTGGAAATACCGCATCAAAGCAGGGTTGGATTTGCTGTTTTTAGCCCGGATGGTCAGCGGATTGTCACAGCTTCAGATGATGGAATTTATCGTGTTTGGGATATATCAGGTAAACAACTTGCACAGTATAAGTATTCATCTACATTTATATCGCCAATACATTTTAGCCCGGATGGTAACTACATTCTCGCGCATGTTCAGGGTAATTCTCCTGAGCAGAACAAGGTGCTGATTTGGCGGATTGATGAATTAGATGGGCTATTAGGGCGGGGGTGTGACTGGTTAAAAGATTATCTGAATACCCAGCCTCAAGTACGGGAAAGATTAAAGGTTTGTTGGAGTAAATAGTCGTAGAATCGAACGGCTCAAAAAAGCTGTAGAAGCTGCTATAGCCAGACGGCAACGTACCCATGCTACTCTCAATCCAACTGATGCAGAAGTCACAATTGCGACTGAACGTATAGCTCAAGAAAAAGCTTCTGGAGAAGTTAATCAAGCGACCTTAGAAAGAGAACGCCAAGCTATAATTAACCAACAAATTGAAGTTCAAAAACAGCTAGAGCGAGATACTAGGGAACTTAAACAAATTGAAGTTGAGCTTCAAGAAACCGCTGTTACAGCTACCACCGATGGTATCATTTCTAAGCTAAATCTAAGAAACCCCGGTCAAATGGTACGTATAGGAGAGGAAGTTGCACAAATCGTCCCCAGGAATGCTCCTTGTAGTCGTAAAAGCAGCGATTGAATCTGAGGCTAAAAGCAAGGTACAGATTGGTCAAAAAGTGCAAATGCGAGTGTAGGCTTGTCCCTATCCTGATTACGGCACTCTCAATGGTAAAGTAAAGGCTGTTTCTCCCGATGCAATTACCCGTCAAAATAACAACGATAGCGCAAATATAAACAGCACTAATCCACAAGCAACTGCTGCTGGTGCTTTTTATGAATTAACAATTGAGCCAACAGCCCTTTCTTTAGGAAACAGTCAAAAGAAATGCCAAATCCAATTGGGTATGGATGGCAGAGCTGACATTATTACCCGCGAAGAGACTGTACTGCAATTCTTTCTCAGAAAAGCAAGGCTAATAACAGACCTGTAAGGCGCACGTTTAGATGATACTCTCTAATAAATGTCAAGCACTTTGTCGTGTCGCTGTAAGGATTCAGGTCAGTGCCACAAGTATTAGGCGGTATGACAATATATAGCATCCGAAGAATGTGATCGCTCCAGGATGGGGCGATTTTTAATTCTAGCGGTTCTATCAACCAAGGCGGCGCGATCTTGAACACTAACAATGCCAGCGCTCCTAACGATCCCGCCTGTACGAGTGGGATTGTTATCGTTATGTCACCAATCGCATAGGGTGTGTGATTCGTAGGAAATTGTATTTTCCCTTGATTGATAAGAATCCGGCCTTTGCTCCTGGGAATACTAAAACTGAACAGTCTTTTTTCCTGGAGATACTGCGATGAAAAAGCAGGTAAGCAACGCGATCGCTTTTGTGCGTCCTGTCTTAGGGGTAGTTACCTGTTGTCTTGCCATTGAAACCACAGCCTTTGTGACAATGGCTTTGACAATCAATCCCGCAACGGCTCAAATCACCCGCTTGACGAAAGGAATTGAGTCAAAAAGCTATGTTGGCTACACTCCCAACCCTGAAGGGTGCGATCTGTCGCGGGTATCCGGTTGGTTCTACTGGTACAAAGACACAAACGAATATTGCTATGTAACCATGTCCTACAGCCAAACTTATGCAGCCAAGCGAGCTCAGGAAATTCTTCGCACATCTAGCGTGCTAATTTCGGGGGTGGGATTTAAGTAATTGCCTGCATCAGGTGATACTAATGCTCGCATAAGTCTGCACGGTTAGAGCGATCGCCCCAAACTGCCTGAGAAAAAGGGGAGAATTGAGCCATCTACCCCTTGACGAATTTACCCAAGTATTACTTCGCCTTAATTGAGGCAAGACTGTTGCTAACAACACATTTGGCTTAGGTCTTGCTGAAGTGGAAGTACAAAAGTCTGAGAAGCATCCGTGGTACTATTCATCAGGGAAAGCAGTTTTCTATAGATAGGGAAATGCGGCGGTTAAATAAGGTTGTTCGTCTACTTAAAGAGTCTTGTAGCGACAAAAGTTTTCTCCGTGGAATAAACCACGTTGAAGGTTTCATCTCCAAAGTTTTGTCTGTGGTGATGGTGGCGGTAATCTTGGTTGCTGTTTTTGACCTGATTGTCCTCCTTGCTCAAGAGTTAACTACTCCTCCATTCGGTTTTTTCAGCCAATCATTATTTGAGATTTTTGGTTTATTTCTAAATGTATTAATTGCCTTAGAAATTTTAGAAAATATTACTGCTTATCTTAAAAAACATATTGTTCAAGTTGAACTAGTTATTGTTACGTCTTTAGTTGCTGTTGCCCGAAAAATTATTATTCTTGACTTGGAAAAAACTTCAGGGATTCACATTATTGGTTTAGCGATCGCCATTCTTTCCCTTTCCCTCAGTTACTGGATAATCCGCAGCACTAATTCAAGGAAAGCTGATTAACAACTGAATTTATGACCACTAAGATTACGATCAATTCTGACGACATCAACAATTTAGATCTGTCCCCAGTAAAAACCCTAGTCGAATCGCTGCAAAAAGAAAGCGCGATCGCCTCTCTTGAACAGCAGCTCCAGTTTGAGATTGACTACCAGCGCGAGGCTGATGATCCTCGTGAACTTTCTGAAATTCCAGAAATTCGGCTGTGGTTTATTCGCCTGGATGCCTGCTATCCCTGGATGCCCTTTCTCCTTGACTGGAAATCCGGAGAACTAGGGCGTTATGTCGCCATGCTCGTACCTCATCAATTTCATCCCGTAGAAGGCATCCAGTACAACCCAGAATCCCTGGAAATCTTTGTGATGGAAAAAATCTTCGTTCTGCACGCTTGGCTAAAACAGCAAGGTTTGCCAAGCAACTCTCGCTTGCAGTCTATGGCGCAGCTTTTAGGCTACGAACTTGACAGTAACTTCTTTGACCTGCTGTAGTGAAGGCTACACAAGACTACCCCACCTGCAATCACACAGTAGGGGCGAAGGACTGCCCCTACATCAGCGTTGTATGAATGCGAGTCAGAACCGCTATAAGAACTAATTAACTGGCTCGGCAAGCTCGGTAATCGGTTGTGGCGGTGGTGTGAGATAGATGGGTTCTAGACTCCTTTGCCACGCTTGGATTTGGGATTGTGCGGCTGGATAAGCCGCTGTGCCAGAAGGAATCAGTTTGCCGATCGCGATCGCGTCCGATACGTTCGTAGATGACCTTTCCTGTGCCATCGACAAAATCTGATAAGCCCAACGATTAACAACTTCTGGCACACTAGCGCGGGATTTGGAGCTATTAGGAACTTGTCTGGCAACGCGAATGGCATTGGCGAGGGCTTGCGGAGTTGCTGAGGCGGCTGATTGGTACGCCTCCTGCAAGCGCTGCTGACCTTGGATTTCTGCCTGCCAACTGCTAATCTTCCCTTGCGCTTCTGAGTGCAGTGTTCTGCCTGGACGAATTTGTTGCGCGGAACTAATTGCCGCCGGGTAATTGCCAGCACTCGCCAGTGACGAAGCCTGATCCAGGTAAGGCTGGTCTTGCAGCCGTTGGGCATTTCTCCGCCACTGCCCTATTTTATTTTGCGCTTCCTGATAGAGGGCGCGACCAGAGCCGATCGCACTCGCTTCTTGAATTGCTGCTTCTAAAGAGGCAACCCCCCCAAAACTCGCCACTTCCTCCGCACGGGTGAGAATCGGTCGGTCTTCCAGGGTTTGCACCTGGTTTGTCCACTGCTTAATTTGAGTGTTGGCTTCTGAGTAGCGAGGATTATTGCTGGGAACGAGTTGGGCTTCCGCGATCGCTGCCACTAAATTATTCACTGTCGGCGTCTGAGCATAATCCCGTGCCTTCTGGAGACGGGCGACATCCTGAATTTCGAGTTGCCAACGACCGAGGAGTTGCTGCGCTTTGTCGTAAAGCGGACGAGCGGGAGTCAAACTCTGAGCATTAGCGATCGCTACTTCCAGTCCAGAAACCGTTCCTTCCTCTGCCCTAGAAATTGCCTGGGCTAGGTTCGTCAAGTCAGCTTGCATCTCATCCAGCTTCAGCTTGGCAGGCAGTTTATTGGCAATTTCCATCACTCCTTGCCAATCTCGCTTATCCAGTCGGTTCTGAGCGATTTTAATCAGCTGGCTGGAAGAATCGGCAATCAGGTCTTGCGCTTCTTTGTAAGCGTAACTACTGGGAGAAATCTCCTCAGCTAGCTTGATGGCTTGCAAAATGTTATCGACATTATTACTCTTGTAGAGTTTGTAAGCTTGATCGAGCTTGCCGCTTTCTTCCCGCCCAAGTTGGATTTTATCCACCAATTCTTCGTAGCGAGTCGTAGCCCAGTAGTTATTACGAACTGCTGATAAACGTACAGCTTCTCGGAATGCCTGGTTCCAATTGGACTGTCGCAGTTGTTGTTCGCCTTGTTGGTAAATTTCCTCTGCCTGTTTCCAAATCCCTTCCCAGCGGTCGATCTGGTCTTGTACTAATTTGAAGGCAGGGACATGGCTAGGAATTTTGCGAGCAACCGCGACCGCTTCAGTCAGCTTCCCGGCTTGAAACTGCTCTTCCCCAATCTTCAAAATATCCAGCGACCACAGCTCAACTTGGCGATTAATTTCCGGACGCAACGCGTGGTCACCGGGCAAGACTTCTACTAAGGCGATCGCTTCGAGCAAATCTTTTGTTGTTTGCTTATTCGCGGCTAATTGGGCGCAGTAAAGACGCATCGACGCCGAAGCCGTCGGCCAAAACGTCGCCGGACAGTTGGGTACCGCTGGTAACTTCAACAGCAACGCTACGGCTGTAAATCCGATCCCTCCGGAAATCGCCACCGTTAAGATTGCCCAAAACCACCCGTTCATTCGCCAACGAGGACGGTTCTCCTCTGGCGCTGGCGGTACTGGTGCAGCCGCTTGATGAGAATCTTGAGGTTGAACCGGACGGTGGGGCGGTGGCGGTGGTGGTGGCGGTGGTGGTGTAGCCGGACGTTGCGGTGCTGCACCCGAAACCGAGCGAGCAACAGGCGGCTTGGGTCTAGCCCCACCTTTTGGCGATCGCCATCCTACTTGACCTGGTTTAGGCGACCTCGCGGCAGACCAACGATCTGAAATGTCTCTATTTCTTGTCATGACTCACACCACCACATGATCTGCCTGATTCAATGTGCTTTTTAGCACCATTTGTTGTTGCAATCCTACCCCCCTTGGTTAGAAAAAGCTACACCATGTTTCCCAAGAGTAAACAGGCAAGCTCTGAGTATAATCCCAGTGTGCCCTTACCTGAAGCATAGACGCCGCATCTTCCTCATTAAATGCCCTTATCTACTGTTTCCAAAGAAGGCTGAGAAAACCGGACTAGTCCTTTGCCAAAATTCATCTGAAAGGATAACTAGCTCAGCTCTGTGCGAACTTTATCCCTTCAGTCAACCGTTTTAAAGTTAGCACTCATATTTAGGGGCAAAATTAAAACCTTCTCTAATTATCAGAGAAGGCTTGGAAAAGAGCTACCGCATTGATTAGAAAAGCGGAGAAATGGATAGCTTTGTGCAGCTATTGAGCAAACTATTTGTATTTTTACCCGATAGTTTCGATTGAAGTCGCAACTAAACTGATTCCGTTCGCAAATCCGCAATTAGTTGTGTCAGTTCATCACTACTTGCTTGATAGACTCGCCCACAGAAGTGGCAGGTGGCTTCCGCGCCATCGTCTTTTTCAATCATGTCCTGAAGCTCGTCTTCACCAAGCATCTTCAACGCGCCTAAAACTCGGTCAAAGGAGCAAGCACAGTGAAAGCGCAAGTCCTGAACTTCTGGAAAGATAAACAAGTTCATATCGCCCAGCAACTGCTCAAAAATTTCTGGCAAGGTCTTACCTTCTTGCAATAAGGGGGTAAATCCTGCCAGACCAGCAACGCGAGATTCCAAAAGTTCCACTAACGCTTCATCGGTTGCGGCTTTCGGCAGCACCTGAATTAAAATTCCCCCAGCGGCTGTTACTCCCTCTGCACCGACAAAGACACCGACCAACAGGGCCGATGGCGTTTGTTCTGAAGTCACGAGGTAGTGAGCCACATCATCGCCAATTTCCCCAGAGACTAGCTCAACGGTGCTGGAGTAGGGATGACCATAGCCAACATCCCTGACTACATAAAGGTAACCCCGATCGCCAACTGCACCCCCAACATCCAGTTTCCCTTTAGAATTTGGAGGCAATTCTATCTCTGGGTTATCAACGTACCCCCGCACAGTACCGTCTAATCCGGCATCAGCAAGAATTCCCCCCAAAGGGCCGCCGCCTTTAACGTGAATGTTGACCCTTGAGCCTTCTTGCTTCATGCTAGATGCCAGCAAAAGCCCAGATGACATTGAACGACCCAGGGCTGCTGTCGCTACGTAAGAGAGGTTGTGACGCTGCCGCGCTTCTTCGGTGAGGCGCGTTGTAATCACACCGACGGCTCTAATTCCTCCATCTGCCGCCGTTGCGCGAACTAACTGATCAACCATGGAAAAACCTTACACTTCTTAACACTCTCAATTCTTATTTTAGGTTGGTCAGCTAAGGATGAGGGGAAAGCCGAGTAGGGTTTTTTCGCCACCAGTCTATGCGGCTACGCACTCAATTTATCTGTTTGACAGAAGAGGAGATTTCTTTCCAGGGAGAGGCTGAACGTCAGTTTTATAAAAATAGGGTTTAAAGAACGGGGTATTAGAACGATAAATTGGCAAAAAAAATAACAGGGCTGTAAAGAAATTCTTAAAAGTTGCTCAATTTGGTTATTTGCTAGCGATCGCTCAAAATCTTCTCTATGAGCAATGTAGTATAATTAATTAAGTTAAGTTGAACAACCCTATTTTCAGGTATAAGCTTTAGCTGTTTTTTGAAGTTCCAAATCTTCAATAAAAGCAGCTAATAATGTTTTTTGATTTCCTGCCAATCATCAAAAAATAATCTTTGTAAGTTAAATAATTATGTTTGGAACTTTTCAACAAAGTCAATTAAGAATCGAAGTCGAAGCACCCGCGAAAGTTCTCCGTGAAACTTTATTACGGTCGAGCCAGCTACAGCGTTGGCTCTGGCCTCAGCGCTTTTCTGCGGGATTACCAGAGCGGCTACATCAAGGGTTAGTATTTACAAGCTGGACGGGGCCTGTAGCCATTCAACACCGCGTAGAAGTGGCAGAAGACCACTGTTTACGTCTATTGCTCAGTCAGGGAATTGACGGTTATCACGAGTGGTACTGGGGAGAAGGGTGGGTGCAATCTCGCTTGGAAGGAGTGTCTCTTTTGCCCCTAAACGTAGGTCAAACGTTGAATTTGCTACGTCTTCGTCAATTCTTGGCGTCTGATCAGTCAGGGCGTTGAGAAATATGAACTTGAGCAAGCAGATAGGGAGAATCAACAGCAGAGGAGGTGGTCTTAACTATTCATTAGTTTCTGAAGGCTTCACCACTAGCACTGAACAAGGAGCATCCGCAACCACTTGACTACTTACAGAACCCTGTAAAATTCGTTTGAGACCTGTCAGACCGCGACTGCCAATCACGATTAAGTCACAAGAGTAGATGTGGGCAAGGCGGATAATTTCTTCTGCGGGGTCGCCGATAACGATTTCTATCTCACTTGGACAGGGAAGTTTTTCTTGGTAAGTTTGTAGCTGTTTTTCAACGTGCCGATAAGTCAGTTCCTCAGACTTGTGAGGGAAGTCTGCTTCTATTTCCATATCCGACTCGGAGGAGGGAAGGACATGGGAAAGAATGATTTTGGCTGCTGTCTGTATGTGTAGTTGCTCCAAGGTTTGAATGATTCCCTGCGATAGTTCTGAACTATCAAGAGCCACCAAAATTGTCTTTAGCACCCAAAAACTCCTTATCTATTGCTAGTTGTCAGTAAAGGGTTGCAGGTTGCAGATTAACAGGTTTGGGGATTATCTTCCAGATTTTCCCACTGCAACCCCTTGAAGGTGAGCAATAACTAGTCACCCATCACAAAGATTCATCCTCTGTTCGTAAGCGTACAGAGTCGGCGTGAGAGGGTAAACCTTCAGCTTGAGCAAGGGCCTGAATTGCCCAAGCTGCTTTTTGGAGGGCGGTGGGGGAGTATTGAATTAAACTAGAGTGCTTCATGAAGGTTTCTACACCCAAGGCAGAGGCGTAGCGGGCAGCACCAGAGGTCGGTAAGGTGTGGTTGGGGCCAGCTAGGTAGTCTCCTACGGCTTCAGGGGTCGCAGAACCCAGGAATATTGCTCCAGCATGGCGAATCTTCTCCAGTAAATCCCAAGGTTCAGCGACCTCTAGTTCCAAGTGTTCTGGGGCAAACTCATTGGAGAGTTCAGCCGCCGCGTCTAGGGATTCAACAACAATGATTAAGCCATAGTGGGCGATCGCTTTTTCGGTGAGTAGGCGGCGCGGATGATCTTGGAGTTGTCGCTCAACCTCCCCTTGCACCTGTTTCGCCAACTGAGGATCGGTGGAGATGAGAATGGCGGCGGCTAAGGGGTCATGTTCTGCCTGTGCTAGCAGGTCAGCCGCAACATGTACGGGATTAGCCGCCCCATCAGCAATAATTAGCACTTCTGATGGGCCAGCTAGGGAATCAATGCCGACGGTGCCATACACCAGCTTTTTTGCCAGGGTGACGTAGATATTTCCCGGCCCTGTAATCACATCGACTTTGGGAATTGTCTCGGTTCCGTAGGCAAGAGCCGCGATCGCCTGGGCACCCCCAATGCGATAAATTTCCTGTACTCCTGCTTCTTGGGCAGCAACTAATACCGCTGGATTAATTGCCTTATCTGGCCCTGGGGGGGTCACCATTACTAGCCGGGGAACCTTTGCCACTTTAGCGGGAATAGCGTTCATCAGGACTGTGCTTGGATAAGACGCCCGACCGCCGGGAACGTACATCCCCGCCCGATCGACGGGGGTGTAACGCTTGCCTAAAACAATGTCGTCGTCGCCGAATTGCACCCAGGACTTGGGAACGCGCTGTCGATGGAATGCTTCGATATTTCGACAGGCAACCTGGATGGCGGTGAGCAACTCTTTGGATATCTGTTGGTAAGCGGCATCCAGTTCAGAACCACTGACGCGCAGTTGATCGGGCGTCAGGGTTTGCTGATCAAACTCCTCGGTGTAGTGTAGAAGTGCTTTATCGCCTTGGCGCTTTACCGCCTGCAAGACTTCGCGAACGGTCGCCTCTTTGTGAACGATCGCATCATCGTGAGTGCGATCGCAAATACGTCGCAGTTCAGTTTGGGCCTCAGTCTGCTGAGTGATAATTCGCAGCATGGAGCTTGCTTTGCCAATCTAGGGATTACCCGTGGTGTGCATCTAGTCTAAAGCATCCTCATTCTTTGGGATTTCAGATGCCGATTTCGTGCCTGGACTCACTTTTATAGCTTAACCTGGATTTTTTGTAGTCGTCGGAATCGATTTGCACAGAAATGTTATAGTGGTTTTTCTGTTATGTTTGTTTATTACATCTGTCCTCAGCATAAATTCCCGTGGCTAATAGCAAATCTGCAACTAAACGTATACAAATTGCCGAACGCAACCGCGTGCGTAACAAGGTTTATAAATCGTCCGTGAGAACGCTGATGAAGAAGTTCTTTAGCAGTGTAGAAAGCTACAGCCGTCAACCCAGCGAAGAAACCAAACAAGAAATCTTCAACCAGATGGCGACGACTTATAGCCGAATTGACAAGGCGGTAAAGCGTGGCGTATTACATGCCAACAATGGCGCGAGAAAAAAATCTCGCCTGGCTAGAGCCTTCAAAAGAGCATCGGAATCCACCGCTTCCTGAGGTGGCAAGCCCTAGGAACAGGTGGGGAAGTGTCTCTTTTATGCCGTAACGCTGTAATTCTGGTGCAGGCAGCAAGTGGGGAAATATTCCTCGCTTGCCTATCGTCATATATTGTTACAATGATTAAAGAGAATAAGAGAGGACGCAAAAACCTGTGCCAATGCAGTTGGTAGACACTCACGTCCACATCAACTTTGATGTCTTTCAAAAAGATTTGGAGGCGTTACAAGCTAGGTGGAAAGAAGCGGGAGTCACGCGTCTTGTCCATTCTTGTGTGGAGCCGACGGAGTTTGACAGCATTCGCGCCTTAGCGGACAAATTTCCTGAGCTGTCCTTTGCGGTAGGTTTGCACCCCTTAGATGTTGAGAAGTGGACGTCCGAGAGTGCCCAGCAAATTCTTGATTTGGCGCGTTCCGATCAGCGGGTAGTCGCCATTGGCGAAATTGGCTTAGATTTTTTCAAAGCCGAAAACCAAGAAAAACAAAAAACAGTATTTGAAGCCCAGCTGGCAATCGCCCAACAACTCAACAAGCCTGTAATTATCCATTGCCGCGATGCGGCGGCTCCCATGACCGAGCTGTTGCAAAAGTTTTGGCAAGAGCGAGGAGCGGTACAAGGCGTAATGCACTGCTGGGGAGGCACGCCAGAGGAAACCCAATGGTTTTTAGACCTAGGATTTTACATCAGCTTCAGTGGCATTGTTACTTTCAAGAACGCCCTAACTACTCAGGAATCTGCCCAGATGGTGCCTAGCGATCGCTTACTAGTGGAAACCGACTGCCCCTTCTTAGCCCCCGTTCCCAAGCGAGGAAAACGCAATGAACCGGCCTATGTCCGCTATGTGGCAGAATATGTTGCCCAACTGCGGGGTGTCTCTCTCGAAACCTTGGCGGCTCAAACCACACAGAATGCTTGTCAGCTTTTTGGGCTGGTCTAAGGGCGGCGCTCAATCGGGACAAAAAGTCCCTCAATACACTCCTTCCTTGGCGGCTTAATGTCGTCGAATTCCGCTTCTGTGCGTCATAATATTAAGAAGAGTTATTGTGACCCAAATAATCCCTGCACCCGCTAAAATGGCTGCTACTGCGTTTTTGAATCAACGCTATGCTGACCGATCGATCGTCGCCCCTGCTAAGAAAATTTTAAATTTTTGCAAGATTTACTTACTAACATTACCCGAGTAAGTTTTAAGCTTACCACTGCAACTAAACGCAGAAGAGATTTCTCAACCCTTGAGAAAGCGATCGGGAAATTGCTCTGTCCACTGTATAACACCCTAAGCTTGATTATTGCTAGCTCAGTGACGGAACAAGTCCCATTCATTATAAATAAAGGCGAAGCCTTTGGCTCGGACGGGTGGTACGAGCTGAATCATACTGCAACAAGAGGAGACGCATGACTACTCAGACCTTTACTGCACCCAGCTACCTGTTGCCAGACTTAGTTGAGATTCAGCGTTCGAGCTTCCGCTGGTTCTTGGAAGAAGGACTAGTTGAAGAACTCAATAGCTTCTCACCCATTACCGACTATACCGGCAAAATGGAGTTACACTTCTTGGGCAAAGACTACAAGCTCAAGCGGCCCAAGTACGATGTAGACGAAGCTAAGCGGCGTGACAGTACCTATGCGGTGCAAATGTACGTTCCGACGCGCCTGATTAATAAAGAAACCGGAGAAATTAAAGAACAAGAAGTCTTTATCGGTGACTTGCCCTTGATGACTGACCGGGGTACTTTCATTATTAACGGTGCTGAGCGGGTAATCGTCAACCAAATTGTGCGATCGCCTGGAGTTTACTACAAATCTGAAACCGACAAAAACGGACGCCGGACTTATAGCGCCTCCTTAATTCCTAACCGAGGAGCGTGGCTAAAGTTTGAAACCGACAAAAACGACCTGGTGTGGGTGCGGATTGACAAAACTCGCAAACTAAGTGCCCAAGTTCTCCTCAAAGCTTTAGGGCTTTCCGATAGCGAAATCATCGACGCCCTGCGTCACCCTGATTACTACCAAAAGACCCTTGATAAAGAAGGCAACCCATCGGAAGAAGAAGCCCTACTGGAACTTTATCGCAAACTGAGACCGGGTGAACCCCCCACAGTCACCGGGGGACAGCAGTTGCTAGATTCCCGCTTCTTTGACCCCAAACGCTATGACTTGGGTCGAGTCGGTCGCTACAAAATCAACAAAAAGCTACGGCTCAACACTCCCGACACCGTCCGGGTATTAACAGCCCAAGATATCTTGACGGGCGTAGACTACCTGATCAACCTGGAATTTGATGTCGGCAGCACCGATGACATCGACCACCTGGGAAATCGCCGCGTGCGAAGCGTGGGAGAACTACTACAGAACCAAGTCCGTGTAGGTTTAAACCGTTTAGAGCGAATTATTCGCGAACGGATGACTGTTTCCGACGCCGACACCCTCACCCCCGCTAGCTTAGTGAACCCTAAGCCATTAGTGGCAGCGATTAAGGAATTCTTCGGCTCCTCCCAGTTGTCCCAGTTCATGGATCAAACCAACCCCCTAGCCGAGCTAACCCACAAGCGGCGTTTGTCTGCCTTGGGTCCTGGCGGTTTGACACGGGAACGGGCAGGCTTTGCCGTGCGGGATATTCACCCCTCCCACTATGGACGCATTTGCCCGATTGAGACTCCTGAAGGACCAAACGCCGGATTGATTGGTTCTCTGGCAACCCATGCCCGCGTCAATGCCTACGGCTTCATTGAAACCCCCTTCTACGTGGTAGAAAACGGGCGCGTCCTCAAAGACCGTCCCCCCATCTACATGAGTGCCGATGAGGAAGACGACCTGCGGGTAGCCGCCGGCGACGCCCCCATTGATAAAGACGGCTACATCTTAGGAGTTCAGGTGCCGGTGCGGTATCGGCAAGAGTTTACGACTACCACCCCCGACCAGGTAGACTACCTGGCAGTGTCTCCGGTACAGATTATCTCTGTTGCCACCTCCTTGATTCCTTTCCTTGAGCACGACGACGCTAACCGTGCCTTGATGGGTTCAAACATGCAACGGCAGGCGGTGCCTTTGCTGAGACCGGAGCGCCCCTTAGTGGGAACAGGTTTAGAAGCTCAAGCTGCGAGAGACTCCGGGATGGTGATTGTCTCAAAGACCGAGGGGGAAGTCACCTATGTTGATGCCAACGAAATCAAGGTCACCGACGCGAACGGGCAAGAAACCTACTACGAAATCCAGAAGTACCAGCGCTCCAACCAGGACACCTGCTTAAACCAGCGTCCCTTGGTGTTTGTTGGGGATGATGTAGTGGTCGGTCAGGTCTTAGCGGATGGTAGTGCCACTGAAGGTGGAGAGCTGGCGCTAGGACAAAATATCCTCGTTGCCTACATGCCTTGGGAAGGCTACAACTACGAAGACGCGATCTTGATCTCGGAACGACTGGTGATTGATGATGTCTACACCAGCATCCACATTGAGAAGTACGAAATTGAGGCGCGGCAAACCAAGCTAGGCCCGGAGGAAATTACCCGTGAAATTCCTAACGTCGGGGAAGATTCCCTCCGACAGTTGGATGAAACGGGGATTATTCGCATCGGTGCCTGGGTGGAAGCGGGAGATATCCTCGTAGGTAAGGTGACGCCTAAAGGCGAATCGGATCAGCCCCCGGAAGAGAAACTGCTACGGGCAATCTTTGGGGAAAAAGCTAGAGACGTGCGGGACAACTCCCTACGGGTACCCAACGGTGAAAAAGGTCGCGTGGTGGATGTCCGCGTCTTTACCCGCGAGCAGGGCGACGAACTGCCGCCAGGAGCCAATATGGTCGTACGGGTCTATGTTGCTCAAAAACGCAAGATCCAAGTCGGCGACAAAATGGCAGGACGCCACGGCAATAAGGGGATTATTTCCCGAATTTTACCAGCGGAAGATATGCCTTACCTGCCGGATGGAACGCCTGTGGATATCGTTCTCAATCCCTTGGGCGTACCGAGCCGGATGAACGTTGGTCAGGTGTTTGAATGCTTACTCGGTTGGGCAGGCGACAACATGGGAGTCCGCTTTAAGATCACTCCCTTTGATGAAATGTATGGGGAAGAAGCGTCGCGCAGTACGGTGCATGGCAAGCTTGAACAAGCCAGCCAGGAAACAAACTCCCCTTGGGCCTATGATCCAGAAAATCCCGGCAAGATTACCGTGTTTGATGGTCGTACCGGGGAGGCATTTGACCGTCCTATAGCGGTGGGAAGAGCCTATATGCTGAAGCTGGTTCACTTGGTAGATGACAAGATCCATGCCCGGAGCACGGGCCCCTACTCGCTGGTGACGCAGCAGCCTCTGGGCGGCAAAGCGCAGCAAGGTGGTCAGCGCTTTGGAGAAATGGAAGTGTGGGCATTGGAAGCCTTTGGTGCCGCCTATACCCTGCAAGAACTGTTGACGGTGAAGTCTGACGACATGCAGGGTCGTAACGAAGCTCTAAATGCGATCGTTAAAGGCAAGGCAATTCCCCGACCGGGAACTCCGGAGTCCTTTAAGGTCTTGATGCGCGAGCTGCAATCTCTCGGTCTGGACATTGCGGTACACAAAGTGGACACGAGCGAAGATGGCAGCAGCCGGGATGTGGAAGTTGACTTGATGGCAGATGGCGCGAGCCGCCGGACACCGACTCGACCCACCTATGAGTCCCTAAGCCGCGAAGAACTGGAAGAAGACGAGGTCTGATAAAGGCCCAGGTGGAAAGGATGAAGGATGAAAAAACAAGCATTTTGCACTTCATCCTTGCCACTTCATAATTCATACTTCATAATTCATACTTCAGATGAGACAACAGATAGAGAATCGGTTTGACTACGTCAAAATTGGTATTGCCTCTCCAGAGCGGATTCGTGTCTGGGGAGAACGCACCCTTCCAAACGGTCAGGTGGTTGGTGAAGTCACAAAGCCGGAGACGATCAACTACCGAACCCTAAAACCAGAAATGGACGGGCTATTTTGTGAACGCATCTTCGGCCCTGCCAAGGACTGGGAATGCCACTGTGGGAAGTACAAGCGAGTACGTCATCGCGGGATAGTTTGCGAACGCTGCGGTGTGGAAGTAACTGAATCCCGCGTGCGGCGTCACCGCATGGGGTTTATTAAACTTGCCGCCCCCGTTGTCCATGTTTGGTATCTCAAGGGCATCCCCAGCTACCTGAGCATTTTGCTAGATATGCCTCTGCGGGATGTTGAGCAGATTGTTTACTTCAATGCCTATGTTGTTCTCAGTCCTGGCAATGCGGAGAACTTGAGCTACAAGCAACTGCTCAATGAAGACCAATGGCTGGAAATCGAAGAGCAACTTTATAGCGAAGATTCTGAGCTAACGGGGGTTGAAGTCGGCATTGGTGCAGAAGCACTGGCAAGACTTTTGCAAGATGTGGCTTTAGAATCGGAAGCCGAGCAACTGCGGGAAGAGATTGCCAATGCTAAAGGTCAAAAGCGGGCAAAGCTAATCAAGCGTCTGCGGGTGATTGACAACTTCATTGCTACTGGCTCCCAGCCGGATTGGATGGTGCTGAATGTCATCCCTGTGATTCCCCCAGATTTGCGCCCGATGGTGCAACTCGATGGCGGTCGCTTTGCCACCTCCGATCTCAATGACCTGTATCGCCGCGTCATCAACCGCAACAACCGACTGGCAAGGCTCCAGGAAATCCTCGCTCCAGAAATTATCGTCCGTAACGAGAAGCGAATGCTCCAAGAAGCGGTAGATGCCCTGATTGATAACGGACGCCGGGGTCGTACCGTTGTTGGTGCCAACAACCGACCGTTGAAATCTCTGTCGGACATCATTGAAGGGAAACAAGGTCGCTTCCGGCAAAACCTTCTGGGTAAGCGGGTTGACTACTCCGGACGAAGCGTAATTGTAGTGGGGCCCAATTTAAAAATTCACCAGTGCGGATTGCCTCGGGAAATGGCAATTGAGTTGTTCCAACCCTTTGTCATTCACCGCTTGATTCGCCAAGGACTGGTGAATAATATCAAAGCGGCTAAGAAGCTGATTCAGCGGGGTGACCCTAGTGTTTGGGAGGTCTTGGAGGAAGTAATTGCTGGACACCCCGTCCTGCTGAACCGTGCTCCAACGCTACACCGATTAGGAATTCAATCCTTTGAACCAATTCTGGTAGAAGGTCGAGCCATTCAGTTGCACCCTTTAGTGTGTCCAGCATTTAACGCTGACTTTGACGGTGACCAGATGGCAGTACATGTCCCTCTGTCTTTGGAGTCCCAGGCAGAAGCCCGGTTGCTGATGTTGGCATCGAACAATATCCTCTCGCCAGCAACGGGTCGCCCAATTATTACGCCTAGCCAGGATATGGTCTTAGGTTGCTACTACCTGACAGCAGATAACCCTGCGGCTCAAAATGGTGGCGATCGCTATTTCGGTGGTCTAGATGATGCTTTGAAAGCCTATGAGCAGAAGCAAGTCGGTTTGCATGCTTATGTCTGGGTGCGCTTTGATGGCAAGGTGGAAACCGAAGTTCCAGATAATGAACCAGTCTCTGTAGAACAGTTGAGTGACGGCACTGTTACCAAAATTTACCGAGAACGCCGCTTGCGAGAAACCGCCGATGGGGAGCTACTTTCTCAGTATGTCCGCACGACCCCAGGTCGGATCATTTATAACAAGACGATTCTGGAAGCATTAATGAGCTAGGTGGACTTGGACTCTTGAAGTCTGAAGGATGAAGTGAATTGTTGCTGAGTAGACTTCATTCTTCCGACTTTCTTTCCTCCCTTTCTAATCTGACAACTATAGAGACAAGCAGGAAAAAGATGGCAGATCAAAAAGAAATGACTTTTCATAACCGGGTTGTCGATAAGGGTCAGCTCAAGAAGTTAGTCTCCTGGGCTTATACGAACTACGGTAGTGCTCGTACGGCTCAGATGGCAGACTTGCTAAAAGAGTTGGGCTTTCGCTATGCGACCCTGGCGGGTGTCTCAATTAGTGTCGATGATTTGCTAGTGCCACCCGTAAAACGCCAGATGCTGGATGAGGCTGAAGCTCAGATTCTGGCAACAGAGACTCGTTATACGCGGGGAGAAATTACAGAAGTTGAACGCTTCCAAAAAGTAATTGATACTTGGAATAGCACATCAGAAGCGCTAAAAGATGAAGTAGTCCGTAACTTCAAAGCCACTGATCCCTTGAACTCAGTCTATATGATGGCTTTCTCTGGAGCAAGAGGTAACTTGTCTCAGGTGCGTCAGTTAGTGGGGATGCGAGGCTTGATGGCAGACCCGCAAGGGGAAATTATTGACTTGCCGATTAAGACCAATTTTCGGGAAGGATTGACAGTAACTGAGTACATTATCTCCTCTTACGGGGCGCGTAAAGGCTTGGTAGACACCGCGTTGAGAACGGCTGACTCTGGTTATCTCACCCGGCGTTTAGTGGATGTTTCCCAAGATGTGATTGTGCGGGAGGTAGATTGTGGTACTCCGCGTTACGTCACCGTGAGAGCCATGAAAGATGGCGATCGCGTTTTGATTCCCCTCAAAGACAGATTGCTGGGACGAGTCTTGGCAAGCGAAGTCCTTCACCCTGAAACCGGGGAAGTAATTGCCGAGAAGAACAAAGACATTTGCGATGACTTAGCAATCTTCATTGATCAGGCTGGCGTCCAAGACGTCAATGTGCGATCGCCCCTCACTTGTGAAGCCCAACGCTCAGTCTGTCAATACTGCTACGGCTGGAGTTTGGCTCACGGGCACATGGTCGATTTAGGTGAAGCTGTCGGGATCATCGCCGCTCAGTCGATTGGGGAACCGGGAACCCAGCTCACCATGCGGACATTCCACACAGGGGGTGTCTTCACCGGGGAAGTTGCACGGCAGGTGCAAGCTCCCTTTGATGGTGTTGTGCGCTTCTCCAAGCGCCTGCGGACTAGAGGCGTCCGGACTCGTCACGGGGAAGACCGCGAGCAAGTGGAAGTAGCAGGCGACATAGTCCTGACATCCACTAGCGGTAATAAACAATCCCAGACCTTTCCAGTTACTCCTGGTTCCCTGCTGATGGTTGCCGATGGCGAAGAAGTCAGCGCCCGTCAGCTTATGGCAGAAGTCGCCCTGGGTAAATCTCGCCTCTCCACAGAAAAAATTACCAAAGACGTTGCCTCTGACTTAGCAGGGGAAGTCCTCTTTGCTGACCTCGTTCAGGAAGAAAAAACCGACCGCCAAGGCAACACAACCCGAACAGCACAGCGAGGTGGTTTGCTCTGGATTCTATCCGGTGAAGTGTACAACTTACCGCCTGCTGCTGAACCTGTCGTTAAAAACGGGGATGCCGTCGAGGTGGGGAGTATCCTGGCAGAAACCAAGCTGGTAACAGCTAATGGTGGTGTTGTCCGTCTAACAGCCGGCAGGCGAGAAATCGAAATCATCACCGCCTCTGTGCAGCTAGACCAGGCAATCGTCCGGGTTGAAAGCAGCGGCGGACGTGAACAGTACGTCATTTACACCGGAAACAACCAGCGCTTCTCCCTAAAAGCCACTCCTAGTACCAAAGTCCAAAGCAGTCAGGTTGTCGCCGAACTGATTGATGACCGCTATCGCACATCAACCGGCGGGATCATCAAGTATGCTGGGGTCGAAGTTGCTAAACGGGGCAAGGCAAAACTAGGGTACGAAGTCACCAAAGGTGGCACCCTCTTGTGGATTCCTGAAGAATGCCACGAAGTCAACAAAGACATCTCTCTGCTCTTGGTAGAAGACGGTCAATACGTCGAAGCTGGAACTGAAGTTGTCAAAGATATCTTCTGCCAGAGTGGGGGGATTGTTGAAGTCGTACAGAAAAACGACATTCTGCGGGAAATTGTCATCAAGCCTGGAGAACTACATCTCGTCGATGAACCCCCAATCGAATTGGGCGGCGAAGGTCAAATCATTTATCCTGGCACAGAACCATTCCATGGACTAACGGTAGAAGAACTGCGCTATGGCGAGTTTGTCGAAACCCCAGAAGGGGCAGCCCTCTTGCTGCGACCTGTGGTTGAGTACGCTGTGCCCGATGAGCCAGATGTTCCTTCTCAAGCTTCGATTAATGAATCCGGCTTGACAGCGATTGAACTACGAGCAGTACAGCGTTTGCCCTTTAAGGATGGAGAGCGCGTTAAGTCTGTAGAAGGACAAGAGTTACTCCGGACTCAGCTTGTGCTGGAAATGGCTCAAGAAGGACAACACGGCGAACACACCGGTACACCTCAGCTGAGTGCTGACATTGAATTGGTTCCTACGGAAGAAGACCCTGAGGCAATGCGCCTCCAGCTTGTCATCCTAGAATCGCTAGTGATTCGTCGCGACACCGGAACTGACCCCTTAGGTGGTAATACCTCCACAAAGGTGTTAGTGGAAGATGGTGACGAGATTGCTCCAGGAGCCGTAGTTGCTCGCACCGAAATTCAGTGTAAGGAAGAAGGTGAAGTCCGAGGAATCAGAGAAGGTGCAGAAGCGATTCGTCGGATATTGGTGGTACGCGATGCCGACCGGGTAACGATCCCCATTACTGCGACACCTCAAGTCAAAGTTGGCAATTTAATCGTGGAAGAGGCAACCCTAGCCGACGGGACATCTGCCCCAGAGTCCGGTCAAGTTGTCAAAGTCACACCCGAAGCCGTTACCTTGCGGCGGGCACGTCCTTACCGGGTTTCTGCCGGAGCGGTGTTGCAAATTGAGAATGGCGATTTGGTGCAACGAGGAGACAACTTAGTGTTGCTGGTGTTTGAGCGTGCCAAAACAGGGGACATCATTCAGGGTCTACCGAGAATTGAAGAACTATTAGAGGGACGTAAACCCAAGGAAGCCTGTGTCTTAGCCAAACGTCCTGGTGAAACACAAGTGGTTTACGAGCAAGACGAAACCGTTGACGTCAAAGTGATTGAGGATGATGGTGTGGTTGCTGATTATCCGGTTGGTCCGGGGCAAAATGCCATGGTCTCCGATGGTCAGAAAGTACTAGCAGCAGAAGCCCTTACTGATGGACCTGCCAACCCCCATGAAATTTTGGAGATTTTCTTCAATTACTCCTTGGAACAAGGAAAAGGGGTGTACGAGTCAGCACTGGTTGGACTGCAACAAGCTCAGGCATTTTTGGTCAACGAGGTGCAGTCGGTGTATCAATCTCAGGGGATTGATATTTCTGACAAACACATTGAGGTGATTGTGCGACAAATGACCTCAAAAGTCCGGGTGGATGACGGTGGTGATACAACCATGCTCCCTGGAGAACTCGTTGAGTTGCGACAACTTGAAACGGTAAACGACGCGATGGCAATCACGGGCGGCGCACCTGCTCAATACACTCCCGTACTGCTAGGGATTACCAAAGCCTCGCTCAATACTGACAGCTTCATTTCAGCTGCATCCTTCCAGGAAACCACCCGTGTCCTAACGGAAGCCGCGATTGAAGGGAAGTCTGACTGGCTGCGAGGACTGAAGGAAAACGTGATCATTGGACGCCTGATTCCGGCAGGAACTGGCTACAACGCTTATGAAGAACCTGCCATTAGCACGATTGATACAGACTACACGAATGGCTCTGGGGCCTACTCCTACGAGCGCTTCGAGGGAGGGGACTTGGATCAAGATGACCCCTTAGATGTCGTCTTGGATGACCGGACAGCCCGTGCTTACAGCTTAGAGGAGCGGAACAACTTAATCAGTGGGGGTGGTAACTTCTCATCTGTAATCGATGACGAAGACTCGGATTTTAAAGATGACTTTGAAGGCGAGGAAGAATAAAGTCTGAGGTGTAAAAAATGAAGGATGAAAAGATTTTTCATCCTTCACTTCTGAGCTATTCAATAATCTCAGTTACGAAAAGTGCGGAGAGTGTCAACCTCTTTGTTCGGTTTGTAATTCTCCGGTGCGGACAGACAACGATGTTGTTTGATTACCGCGCCGGATTTTCATTTGGAGAACCTCACCGACGCCACTATTTTCAACAATTCGCTGCAACTGTTCGGGAGCAGTGACATCAGTTCCGTTAATTTGAATAATTACATCGCCTCGACGAACTCCAGCAGAGGCGGCGGGGCTGTCGGGAACAACCTGGGCAACAAGGACACCATTGACTTCTGGCACTGTAAAGGGTGAGTTGGGGTCACGGTTATTCTCTGCGGCAATTTGAGGTGTCAGGAGGAGCATCCGAATTCCCAGGAAAGGATGGATAACTTTTTCCCCACGTGCTAGGCGATTGGAAATCTCTTTGGCTTTGTTGATGGGAATCGCAAAGCCAATGCCCATGGCGTCAGGGCGAATAGCTGTATTGATGCCGATTACTTCGCCTTGCTGATTCAACAAAGGGCCGCCGGAGTTACCCGGATTGATGGCGGCATCGGTTTGAATGAAATCGAGGCGCTTGTCAGGAATGCCAACTTGAGCGCTGGAGCGTTGCAGGGTGCTGATAATCCCTAAGGTAACGGTGTTGTCGAAGCCGAGAGGATTACCAACGGCGATCGCCCAATCTCCAACTTGTACGCTGTCTGAATCTCCTAGAGGGGCAATAGGTAAATCGCCAGCATTAATTTTAACTACTGCTAAATCAGTAACTTCATCTGCTCCTTGGACTTTGCCTTCTAAGGTGCGTCCGTCCTTTAAGATGACAGTTACTCTATCGGCTTGATTCACCACATGAGCATTGGTGAGAATCAATCCGCTGTGGTCAAAAATAAACCCCGATCCTACGCCTCGTAATAGTCTCTCTTGGGGTGGGGTCTGCAATTGCTCGCCAAAGAAGCGCCGGAAGAAAGGGTCATCAAATAAAGGATCGATACGGCGCGTAACCGTGCGTTCCGTGTCAATCTGGACAACCGCATTGCCAACTCGATTGACTGCCGCTGTCACAAAGCTACCGCCCGTCGTGTCGGTAATCGGTGGTCTTTGGGCAAGTAGTGTAGACGGCTGTACTGGCCCTGCCTGAGATGGCAGCACTTGTATAAAACCAACCATTAGGACAAGTCCGAAAACGGTGGCAAGTAAGTAAGTAGGGAACCGGTTTAGGGAGTGAAAAACTTTTGTCAATCGCATAGTTTTAATTCTTGAGTTTCGACCGTATTTCAACAACAAAACTTCCTCAAAGAGGTGTAATTGTCGCTACAACTAGCCTGACAAATATTGTGACAGTTCTACACTGTCATTGTTTAAATTCAGTTACTGAGGACGTTGCTGCTACGATGTAGGTTTCTGTAGGGAAATATCATTCATCCTGCGCTGTCATTGTCGCGAAAAAGACCAGCCCCGCGAGTCTCCACTCTAAGCTACGATCAAAAATGCAGGATACTGACGCGTAATCGCAACTCTCATCTGGAGCTGACCCCATTGATTAATGAAACCTTTTCCATTTCTGGGAAAGACGAACATTCCCATATAGTGGATGGCGATCGCACCCACACGCAACATGCTCGTGGTGAGGGATCGTCAGCACATCGCCATGTTCACGACGAAGAATCTCTACGACGAATTGTGAATCGGCTGTCTCGGATTGAAGGACACATTCGAGGCGTGAAGACGATGGTGCAAGAGAGTCGTCCCTGTCCGGATGTGCTGGTGCAAATTGCGGCTGTACGGGGGGCACTCGATCGCGTGGCACGGATTATCTTAGATGAACATCTAACTCAATGTATTGGTCGTGCAGCGGAAGAAGGCAATATTGAGGTAGAAATTGAAGAGTTAAAAGCCGCGCTGGATCGATTTTTACCCTAGTCCTCGACCGTCGCACCGGAGACGGGGATTCCTCTGATTTTCAAGACGAGAACTTAGCGGTTGTTTATCGCTGCTGAAAGCCGGATGGAGAGGCGATCGCTCTTTTACCCCAACCGCATCACGACCGCAAAAGAGCGAAACCTCTCATGGCGCGATCGCTAAAAAAAAGCAAAAAAAAGGGAGAGACATTCCCTTTCTCCACCCTTCGTTCCTTGTCAATTTTTAATATTTAGATTTATTCGTTGGTTTTAGTTTCTGTACCAATTGCTCCCGGTGCGTTGACTTGTAATCGACTCAGTTGCTATTGATTGATTGCAAGAGCTAGCCTCGCCAAGCGACTGTATCCCAGTTTCAGCGAATAGAGCTAAACCCAAATTGAGGTTTTCGTTCTTGCCTGTCAGTGAGCGGTGGCTTTTGCCTGATTCCTTCATAAAATTTAACAGTTATTTTGAGATATTGCAACATTTATTCATATTTTTTGACTAACCTTGATTAAAAAGGATGCTATATATGGCTATCTCTACGCCTGATTGGCACAAAATCCCCTTGATCCCCGTCAAGTAAGTTCCTAATCACCCTCTTCCCCTGACCGATATCAGGGATTTACCCCATCAGGTAAAACTGCAGTTTATGCCAGCTCATATAGAGAAGACCTGCATTCGTTGCTATACTGCCCACTTCACGCCAATTCTTGGTACAAGTTACATCAGCGATCGCTCCTAGTTGTTTCCCGTGATACAAAAGCCCTTTGGCTTTTGTATCTCAGTTGTGGTCTGATAGTCACATCAGGGCAAACAATCTATGAGACTATAGCCGAGGGGAGTTCTCTATGGTTTGCCTCGGTTGGCGACTGAGCGTTCAAGTCATTCACAACCATAAGCCGCCTTACTTATTAATCCTCATCTATTTGCTCTGTGTCCCTGTTATCCATGCCATTGCATAACTCTTTGCGTCGGACTAAAATTGTTGCCACGATTGGCCCTGCCACCAGTCATCCAGATATTCTCAAAGCATTAATTGAAGCCGGGGCAACAACCTTGCGGCTCAATTTTTCCCACGGGACTCATGAAGATCATCAGCGCAGCATTCGCTTAATTCGTCAGACCGCGTTTGAACTCAATCAGCCAGTGGGGATTTTGCAAGACTTGCAGGGGCCAAAGATTCGGCTGGGGCGGTTTGAGACGGGTGCGATTATTCTCACAAAAGGCGATCGCTTCACACTTACCAGCCAACCTGTAGTCGGAACCCAAACCATTAGTTCCGTCACCTACGAACCTTTAGCTGATGAAGTCCCACCGGGAGCAATCATTCTCCTTGATGACGGCAAAGTCGAAATGCTCGTTGAGGAAGTAGACAAACAAAAACGCGAGTTGCGCTGTCGCGTCGTTGTGGGTGGCACCCTCTCCAACAACAAAGGTGTCAACTTCCCTGGTATTTACCTATCCATCAAGGCACTGACAGACAAAGACCGCCGGGATTTGATGTTTGGTCTAGACCAAGGCGTTGATTGGGTTGCTCTCAGCTTTGTTCGTAACCCCCAAGACATGCTGGAGATCAAGGAATTAATTGCCAGTGCTGGGAAGCAAGTACCCGTAATTGCCAAGATCGAAAAACACGAAGCAATCGAGCAGATGGAGGCAATTCTTTCCCTCTGCGATGGCGTCATGGTGGCAAGAGGCGACTTGGGGGTGGAATTACCCGCTGAAGATGTCCCTATCCTGCAAAAGCGACTTATTGCTACCTCCAATCGCCTGGGCATTCCTGTAATCACAGCAACTCAGATGCTCGATAGCATGGTGCACTCCCCACGACCGACTCGTGCGGAGATTTCTGACGTTGCCAATGCGATTCTAGATGGCACCGATGCCGTCATGCTCTCCAATGAAGCCGCTGTTGGAAAATACCCCGTTGAAGCTGTGGCGACAATGGCACGCATTGCCACCCGTATCGAGCAAGAACAACTTGTTCGCAATGTAGACGCCACTCGCTGCTCGATTCCGAACGCAATTTCTCAAGCAGTTGGTCAAATTGCCGAACAGCTAGATGCCGCAGCGATTATGACCCTGACGAAAACAGGGGCTACGGCGCGGAACGTTTCCAAGTTTAGACCTCGCATTCCGATTCTTGCCATCACCCCCCACGTAGACGTAGCCCGACAGCTACAACTCGTTTGGGGAGTCAAACCGCTGTTGGTCTTAGATTTACCCTCCACAGGTCAAACTTTCCAGGCGGCAATCAACGTCGCTCAGGAAAAGCAACTCCTAGCAGATGGGGATCTAGTCGTGATGTCCGCAGGTACACTGCAAGGTGTACCTGGCTCAACCGACCTAATTAAGGTAGAGGTCGTGTCTGCTGTGCTCGGTCAAGGAGTTGGCGTTGGTCAGGGATCAGTCAGCGGTCTAGCACGGGTGGCTCATAGTGCCAAGGAAATCACTACCTTCAATCCCGGTGAAATCTTAGTGGCATCTCAGACTAATGCTGAGTTTGTTGATGTGATTCGTAAGGCAGCAGGGATCATTACCGAGGAAGAAAGCTTGACCAGCCACGCGGCTATAATCGGTTTACGCCTAGGTGTACCCGTGATTGTGGGCGTGAAAAATGCCACAAATATTATTCGCGACGGCGCAATTTTGACCTTAGATACCCATCGCGGCTTAGTTTACTCTGGTGCAATTGCTGGGAATTCTAGCAGCAACGGAGCGTTAATGGTTTAGTCCAGAATCGGTATTAATTCCAGCTTCAGTTGTCATTTTGAACAACACACAGAGGAATGTATATCCCTACAGGCATAGCGGCGTTGACTACAAAGCTTGATGTTGCCCGTAGGGATTTTGCTGTTTGTGAGGTGTCCCTACAGGCTGTCTTATACCAATTTCATAAAATAGCGCTACAAATTGACCCCCCTAACCCGCCTTATTTATTTACCAATTGACCCCCCTAACCCCCCTTATTAAGAGGGGAAATACAAGTTTTTCTTTCGCCACTGGGATAGTACCTGTAGCAAACATTCAGGAAATTGGTATTAATACGCGCCGAGTTATCGCTACACCCAAAAAGTAGTTAACGGATTTACTCTTGATCGATAGAAAAATAGATAACCAAAAATTATAAATTGCTTAGTATCTCCTGATACTTATCATTTTGTATCTTTAAATATAAACTTATGTTAAAAATATAGTGAGCTAAAAACTCCTATCTATTAATCCCTAAAAGAATTCCTATTTAAGGAAGTAACTTTTATGTTTACTGAAAGCGGCACCCAGTCTCCTCACCATGTGGTCATTATCGGGGGTGGATTTGGCGGACTTTATGCCACAAAGGCATTAGGAAGCGCTCCTGTCAAAGTAACCCTGATCGACAAGCGGAACTTTCACTTATTTCAACCACTCCTCTACCAAGTGGCTACAGGTGGCTTATCTCCCGGTGATATTTCCTCCCCCCTACGAGCCGTTTTGAGTCGCAACAAAAACACAGAAGTGCTGATGGGGGAAGTAACTGATGTTGACCCAGAACAGAAAACAATTAAGCTGCGGGATAAATCCCTCAGCTACGATACGCTGATTGTCGCTACAGGAGTCAGTCACCACTACTTCGGCAACGACCAATGGTCAGAGCAAGCACCGGGATTGAAAACCGTTGAAGATGCCTTAGAAATGCGGCGGCGGATTTTTCTTGCCTTTGAAGCGGCAGAAAAAGAAACTGATCCCGAAAAGCGCCGTGCTTGGTTGACTTTTGTGATCGCTGGCGGTGGCCCTACCGGAGTGGAACTAGCAGGAGCATTGGCAGAACTGGCGTACAGCACCCTGAAACATGACTTCCGCAATATCGATACCTCGGAAGCGAGAATTCTATTGCTGGAAGGGATGGAGCGGATTTTGCCACCTTACCCGCCGGAATTATCAGCAAAAGCTCAAGCTTCGCTGGAGAAGTTGGGGGTAATGGTACAAACCAACACCCTAGTGACTAATATTGAGGGCGATCGCGTTACTGTACGTCGTGGCGACCAAACTGAAGAAATTCCCACCCAAACTGTTCTCTGGGCAGCCGGAATGAAAGCTTCAGGAATGGGTGCCGTACTACAAAACTGTGCGGGGGCAGAACTCGACCGCGCCGGACGAGTCATCGTGTCCCAAGACCTCAGCCTTGCCAACCATCCCAACATTTTTGTGATTGGGGACTTGGCAAACTTTCCGCACCAAGATGATAAACCCCTGCCAGGAGTTGCCCCGGTAGCGATGCAAGAAGGGCAATATGTCGCCAATTTAATCAAACGGCGGCTCCAAGGTCAGACCCTGAAGCCATTCCGCTACTTTAACTACGGCAGCTTGGCAGTAATTGGACGGCACGCCGCCGTTGTCGATTTTGGGATGGTGAAATTTTCCGGTTTCCTGGCTTGGCTGACCTGGATTTTCATCCACATCTACTTCCTGATTGAGTTTGATAATAAGCTGCTGGTGCTGATTCAGTGGGGTTGGAACTACTTCACCCGCAAACGCGGCGCACGCCTCATTACCGGAGCCGAGGCACTACCTGAGGTGGAAGTCGAGGTACCGGATACTTATCAAACAACAGTTAAGGTTTAGGAGAGACCGTCGCTACTAGCACTGCAATAAATCTTATTAGTACCAACTGAGGGTAAGATTTGTCTGACAAATTTCTCTGGAAGAAGGGGAAATTTTGGTAAAACAGCGATCGCCTGCATTAGTTTCTGCCTGTAACGGATCAAGCCGAGATTCACGCAAATCTCAGCTTGATTCCCATAATGTTCGGGCAGACTTCCTATTGCCGGTGAAGTATACTGCTCTATTGCCGACAGGCTGATCCGTCTGGAGGGCAAAAGTTTGTATTTTTCAGATTTTGCACTATCCCCCTAACCCCCGATAAAGTAGGGGAGATCAGCAGGGGGTAAACAATGATTGAGAACATCACAAAATGTGAACATTTCCGACTGTAATGGCGGGAAAGACAAGACTACAGCATTCTTAAAGCATCAGTGCCATCTCAAAATCCATCTCAGGTATGGGCGTAACTGCTAGATTGGTATTAAAACTTTTGTGCAAACCCTTCAACTCAGCTCTCTATTACTCTTAACTCCCCTAGGGAAGAGGGTAGCCTGCTTAGTTGTAGCTGAAGCGATGCACCCCATTTAGTCAGACATGACGCAAAGCGACTCCATCCAAGTCGTTTGAAGTTGCCTTACTCCTCACACCTATGAGCAATTTTCCAGACTTGTCTAGTCACGGTTTCAAGGTTGTCAAAGAATTAGGACACAATCGCGTCGGTGGGAGAGTAACTTATCTTGCCCTTAACCGTGTCAATCGGCAGCCCATTGTTATCAAGCAGTTTCAGTTTGCTAAAGGCAACGCAACTTGGTCAGGCTACGATGCCTATGAACAGGAAATTCACATCCTACAAGGGCTAAATCATCCTGGTATTCCCCGTTACCTCCAGTCATTTCAGACGGCGGATGGCTTTTGTATGGTGCAGGAGTACAAAAAGGCTCCTAATCTTGCCGTACCCCGCAGTTTTGACGCGGATGAAATTAAGCAAATTGCGATCGCTCTTTTAGAAATCCTGATTTACCTGCAAAACCGCATACCTTCCGTCAGCCATCGCGACCTGAAACCGGAAAACATTCTCGTTGATGAAAACATCAATGTTTTCCTGGTGGACTTTGGGATGGCGCGTTTAGGGGAAGGGGAAGTGGCAATGAGTAGTGTTGCCAAAGGGACATTAGGCTTTATTGCCCCCGAACAACTGTTTAACCGCCAGATTACCGAAGCCTCAGACCTCTACGGCTTAGGCGTCACCTTAATTTGCTTGCTCACCGGGACAAAATCTGCCGAGATTAGCGAGTTAATCGACGACGACTACCGAATTAACTTCAAGCACCTAGTACCCAAACTCAGTTTGCGGATGCTGGACTGGTTGGAAAAGATGGTGGAACTCAAGCCCAAAGACCGTTTCCCCAATGCCGCCGCTGCCTTGGAAGCTCTCAGGGCAATTTATGTGATCCGCGTTCCGGAAGTGCGGCTGAGTCAACCGAGTTTGGAGTTTGTGGCTGAGAAGCTGGGGGAAAGGTTAACGCAGGTTGTCATGATTAACAACCCCGTGCCGGATACAGTGCTGGAAGGTCACTTTGAAGTCGCCCCCCATCTAAGCGATCCTCCTCATACCCCCGATTTCCATACCTGGATTGCCTTTGGACAACCCAAATTTGCCGAAAATCAAGTATTGTGTCCGATTACGATCGACACGGGTAAGCTGATGGCGGGGCGAGTTTACGAGCGAGAAGTCCTGGTTCATACCAACTCTCAACCCGCAACGCAGGTCGTAAAAGTCAAGCTCCAAACGGCTCCCATTCCCGTTGCTTTGAAAAAGTTACCTTTACTTTCCCTGGGTTTGCTCGTCTGCTTTGCGGCAGCAGCGACCTGGGTTGAGACAACAGCTTGGGCAGGAATTATTAATAAAAGTGGGTCGATGGGAGTGGCGATCGCGGTTTTTGTGACTGGCTTTGTGGCGATGTTTGGCTTGGCAGCCGCCGTAACCTCAGGAATGATCTCGAAGTTAGTTGCGAAAGTGCGATCGCGGTTTGGAATTGCCCTCAAGACCCTTGATGCGGCGATCGTTGCCTTTTTTGCTGGGGCGGCTGCCCTATTTGTGGCTGCCTTTGGGGCACAGTTTCGCGCCCCCGATGCGGCGATCGCTGCCTTTGCCGCCGTAGATGCGGTGGTATTTATGGCAGTCTTTGAAGGGGAAAACATTACCAAAAGCTGTCTCGACCGAGGCTTTAGTAAACGTTTGGCATTGGGGGTGTCGTTACTAGCCGCAGGTTTGGGGATTAGTTTGGGGGTTGGCTTCAAGTTGGGGTTTTCTCATCCGGCAGTCACGGCTGCTGTTTTAGGAACTAGTTTTCCCCTCACCTTGATGATTCTGTATCCACCTTTGGCGCGGGCAAAACGAATTTCCAATTACCGCCGCTCCCAAGATCATTTGATTAAGCCTTAGTTCAGTTGTTCTTAGGTAGCGATCGCGACCTAGTTTTTGTAAATTTATTGACTTTCATGCCCCATACCTATGACCTACGCCTTGTCGGACTGTCGATCATCATTGCTGTCTTTGCCTCTTACACGGCAATTAATCTAGCTGAACGAGTGACAGCCTCAGAAGAGCGCAGTCGCGATCTGTGGTTAATGGGTGGCGCAAGCGCTATGGGAATGGGCATTTGGGCAATGCACTTTGTCGGCATGTTAGCCTTTTGCCTGCCAATCCCGATCGCCTATAACTTGCCGATTGTCTTGGTTTCCCTACTAACAGCAATTGTTGGCTCTTTGATTGCTCTATTTTGGGTAAGCCGCCCCACCCTAAATCTGCTTCAGCTAATCTCTGGTAGCGTCTTCATGGGAGGGGCGATCGCCTCGATGCATTACACGGCGATGGCAGCGATGCAAGTAAGAGCGATCGTCGAGTACCACCTCCTTGGCGTTACCTTATCCATACTCATTGCCATTGGCGTGTCGGGAGTAGGATTGTGGCTTATCTTTCAGCTTCGGGAAGAAGTGTCAAAGTTGAGCAACTGGCGACAGTTTGGCGGTGCAACGATCATGGGTTTAGCCATTCCGATCATGCACTACACGGCAATGGCAGCCGTTACCTTCATCCCCGGAGACACTCCTCCCCCTCAATCCCGCTACTCCCTCGACACTCCTTTGCTGGCAACCGCGATTGGGGTAGTGACGCTGTTGATTCTAGCAATGGTAATGTTAGTGGTTGTTGTCTCTCAACACATTGCCCACAAAAACGCCAAAGCCGCCGAAGCCGCGATCGCCCAAAAACAAAAACTAGAGCAAACTCTCCAGCATCTGCAAGGAACCCAAGCACAACTGATTCAAGCGGAGAAAATGTCCGCTTTAGGTCAGCTTATCGCTGAAATTGCCCATGAAATTAACAATCCCATCACCTTTGTTCACGGCAACCTTGACTATGTCGATGAATATACTCAAGCTATCCTAAAGCTCTTACATCTTTATCAACAGCAGCTTACCAATCCAAGCCCAGAAATAGCATCAGTCGCTGAGGAAATTGAGCTGGACTTTATCAAACAAGATTTACCGAAGCTGTTATCTTCAATGCAGGTTGGGTTAAAACGCATCCAGCAGCTTGTTTTTTCCTTGAAAAACTTTTCCCGTTTGGATGAAGCAAAAGTGAAGCCCGTTAATATCCAAGAAGGGATTGATAGCTCCTTGCTCATCCTGCAACATCGATTCAAACCTAAGGGGAAATTTCCGGGTATTGAAGTGATTAAGAAGTACAGCGAACTTCCCTTGGTGGAATGTTACCCCGAACAACTCAACCAGGTATTTTTGAACCTGATTGGTAATGCGATTGATGCCTTAGAGACTAGGGAAGAAGGGCGTGCGGAAGAGGAAAATCAGCTCATAATCGAGACGAAACTGCTAGATAGCGATCGCGAAGATCCTTCAAAGCCAGCTTGCGTACTAATTAGTATTGCTGATAACGGTACGGGAATGACCGAAAACGTTAAAAGACGGCTATTTGAACCGTTTTTTACCACTAAACCCGCTGGCAAAGGAACTGGATTAGGTTTATCTATTAGCTATCAAATCATCGTTGAAAGACACGGCGGTGAGTTGCAATGTCATTCAGAACCAGGAAAGGGAACAGAGTTTTTTATAAAAATTCCCCTAGGTCAGCCCGAGTCAGAGCCAGCGGCTATCGTCCCTGCTGAACGAAAATTAGTAGAGACGTAGCAGGCTAAGTCTCTAGATGGTAAAAATTTCAGATTTAATGCAGATGGAGAAACATAATTCTGACTCACCGTCAACCAATTCTCCGCCATTGAGCAAACCGACTGATGAGGTGACAACTCAGTCGGTCAATGATTCCTGGAGAAACCGCATTACCGGGGTCTGGAGCAATGCGACAGGACGCTTGACGAAACTCCTCCCTGTCGAGCAAGTAGCACAGACGGCGGTGGGATGGTTTAGCGTCAGCGATGAGCAAGTTGCAGAGATTTTGGAGACGGTGCGAGCCGAACTCCCCACCACGGAAGCGCTTCTGATTGGGAAACCTCAAGCTGGGAAAAGTTCGATTGTGCGGGGACTTACCGGGGTTTCTGCGGAAATTGTTGGTCAGGGATTTCGTCCCCACACGCAACACACTGAGCGCTATGCCTATCCGTCTAGCGACCTGCCGTTGCTCATTTTTACGGATACGGTGGGGCTGGGGGATGTAAACCAAGATACTCAGGCGATCATTGAGGAACTAGTTGATGATTTGCAAGAGGAAACTCGCTGCGCCAAAATCTTGATTCTGACGGTCAAGATTAATGATTTTGCCACTGACACGTTACGCCAAATTGCCGCTCAGTTGCGCTCTTCATCTCCAGATATTCCCTGTCTGCTAGTAGTTACCTGTTTGCATGAGGTGTATCCTTCCGGTACCGCCGATCATCCTGCCTATCCCCCCGACTATCAGGAAATCAACCGCGCCTTTGCTGCACTTCAGCAAGCCTTTGCCAAAGTATGCGATCGCTCCGTACTGATTGATTTCACCCTAGAAGAAGACGGCTACACTCCAGTATTTTATGGCTTAGAGGCGCTATCAAATTCTTTGGCAGAACTGCTCCCTGAGGCGGAAGCCCAAGCGATTTATCAGCTCTTGGATCGGGGAGAAACTGGTGAGCAAATTGGCAACCTCTACCGGGATGTGGGACGCCGTTACATTTTGCCCTTTTCGATCATGGCAGCCACCCTCGCGGCGGTTCCCCTGCCCCTTGCCACTATGCCTGTGCTGACGGCTTTGCAAGTCTCGATGGTGGGGTTGCTGGGAAAATTGTACGGACAGACGCTGACGCGATCGCAAGCCGGGGGTGTGGTCAGCGCTATTGCCGGGGGATTCCTCGCCCAAGCAATCGGACGGGAGTTGGTTAAATTTATCCCCGGCTTTGGAAGTGTGATTGCCGCATCCTGGGCGGCATCTTATACCTGGTCACTAGGGGAAGGAGCCTGCGTTTACTTTGGTGACTTAATGGGCGGGAAGAAACCCGATCCCAAAAAGATTCAGTCGGTGATGCAAGAATCCTTTAAGACAGCGCAAGAGCGGTTTAAGCACATCAAACGTTAGCAATTAATTAGTAGTGCGATTAGATACAGAACAACTAGCGATCGCATTCAATTCTTGAGTCACCTACTTGTTAATACCAGTTCTGCAAAAAAGTGGATCGATATCCTCGATCCACCATCCACAGCAATTAGTACGCAGGGTAACCCACAGTCAGTTTTTAGTTACGCCAGTTTAACCAACTTGGCGCTCAACTCCCACATGAGATCGCCCTTTTCATCATCGCGGGCTTGGGGAGAAACCTTTTGAACAAAGGACTTGCCATCTTTCTTCTGGCGATTGCCCCAACTCCAGTAGGCACCGGATTGCTTGTACTCAGGATCGGCAACTACCGCCGCCACACGCTCGCCTGACAACTCCTGAGACACGTATCCTCCGGTGATGTTTTTCTGAAACCAGGGGAAGATTTTCTGAAACAGAGGATAGTGGTTTCTAAATAGCGGCGTGTCTGCAACACATCCTGGGTAAAGAGAACTGAAAGTAATACCCGTTGACTGATGATATCGCCGATGCAGTTCCCGCATGGTCAGCACGTTGCAGACTTTGCTGTCTTTGTACGCCTTGACGGGTTCAAAATCCTTGCCGTCAATCATCGAGATTGGCTCCTTAAAGCCCTCTGCAAAACCAGCCAGATTGCCCAAGTCCGGACGCGGCGGAATCTTCCCACCCAGCTCGTCCGGGTTGTGCGTCACCGTTCCCAAAATCACTAACTTTGGCTCCGAAGAGGGCGCTTTTTTTAGATCCTCAAGCATGAGGTTAGACAAGAGGAAATGACCGAGGTGATTGGTGGTGACTGTCAACTCATAGCCTTCTGGGCTTCGCAGTGGCTCCTTTAACAAAGGCATATATATGGCGGCGTTGCACACCAAAGCATCCAGGGACATACCTCTTGCCCTAAAGATGCTCACAAACTGGCGAACGCTCTCCAAGGAGCCTAGATCAATATGCATAAGGGTGTAGCTGTCCTGCGGTATGCCTACCGTTTGAGCCGCTTTTTGGGCTTTATCTAAATCCCGACAAGCCATTACTATGTGCCATCCCCTTTTGGCAAAGGCTTTCGCGGCGTACAAACCGACCCCTGAAGAGGCACCTGTGATGACAACCGTTGGCTTCTGCTGAGGTTCCATTCTGTTCCGACTCTATTAACCGTGTTGACTTTACTTTAAAATCTTAAGTCACTCTCAGCTAGACCGTAGTTTTACCGCATCCTATGTTGGGCTTTTTGGCAAAGAAGCTTCAGCGCGAAAACCTGAGGCAATTTCGTCCATCTGCTTTGGCGGCATACAAGGCTTTATCTGCCAGTTGCAATAAGTCATCGCTTGTTTCACCATCATCGGGGAACATTGCCAAACCCACCGAAACCGTAGCAAATATTTCCTGTTCTCCAGATTCCACACCCAAGACTTGAAAGGATAAGCGTATTTGCTCGGCACATTGACACGCCTGCTCCCACGGCATATTTGGCAAAGCTAATACAAATTCTTCACCGCCATATCGACAGGCCATATCGCTAAATCGGGTGTGACGGCGAAGCACGTTTCCAAATACCTTCAATACGCGATCGCCACCCTGATGACCAAAGGTGTCGTTGATTTTCTTGAAGTAATCGATATCCATCAAAATAATTGCCAGCGGATACTTCCCCTGTGCTGCCCGCGCCAGTTCTTTGGGAAGCGTCTCTTCAAAGTAACGGCGATTGAATAAGCCCGTAAGCCCATCGCGAATTGCCTGTTCCCGTAGCTTGACTTGCAGCGCCTCAATTTCCAGTAGCTGAGTTTGCAACCGTTCGTTGGCACTGCGGAGTTTAGTTTCCGCCAGATAACGTTGAGTGATGTCGCGCAAAACCACCAGTCGTCCCGTTAAACCTCCGAGGCGATCGCGCAACGGTGAAATCCGCAACTCCACATAGCGAGGATCAACCCAATCCATCAAAATCTCTGTCTCGAAATCTTCGTTGTCATAGCAAAGCCTAACGATCTCAGGCCATCTTGCTAGAACTTCATCGACATACTGCCCGACGCATACCCCTGTCGTTCCGATGAGACGTTTTGCCGCCGGGTTGATATCGACGATGCGGTTGTGCACATCTAGAACGAATACGCTGTCACTCATGCTTTCGACTAACGTGTCACGCGCCACCGGAATCAGGTCAAACAGGCGGAAGCGAAAGAGGCTGGCAGAAAAAAACAGCCCCGTCACCATAAAACACATGGGAGTGATGTTCAGACCAGGAGGGGTGAGAGCCAGCATGTAGGCGCTGCTGCCTAGCAAGGGAATAAGGGCACCCACTAACACCGTTCTGGACTGACGGCGATACAAGGCAGAAGGTCGCAAAGCCGCCTTAGCCAGGAGTAATGTGCTTGTAAGCGTGTAGACATAAACCCATGCCATCACCCAAAAGAAACCAAGACCATGGTGGTAGATGAGGACATTGCTTCCCCTAGAACCGGGCGAGAAGCCAGTCCAGACGAGGTTGTGCCATTCGTTCGTTGCCGCCAGAGCCATATTAAAAATAGGAATGACCCATAGCCATGCCCTTTTCCGAGGTTTCAGCCACTCCTTCTGGCGCGTGAATTGGATGGCAAATATTAGGAAAAGCGTCATCAGACTGCCGGAACCGACATACTCTAGCTTCGACCAGAAAACTTTATCAGGAATAGCGATCGCAGCTGACTCTAAGGCAGCAACGGCAGCATATCCAGTCGCCGCGATCATCATCCAGGCAAAGGTTGTGCTGGCAGGGGTGGAGCGACGCCGCCATACGACGAAGGCAATGGTGGCTGAAAGGATGACAGTAATGCTAAGAATGGCAAAATAGGGATTGTATTGGAAACGCATGAGCGTGAAGCGCTCAATTATAGAAATTAACCGCTATAAGTAGTTAATTACGGCTCATTCGTCATCTTATCCGCACTCAGGGTTCAGTGCTCAAAATTTGAGAATTCTATTGGCACATCATCAGAGTGATATTGCAGCTTCAATTGAGCGATTACTGGGAGAATAGTTCAGCTGCAGCCAAGTTACACTATTGAGCGATCGCTTTGTAGAATAACAGGTAAAAGCGGTGTGACTAGCTGCCTCAAACGTAAAAAATGGTACAAACACCCACCAAAGTCCCGACACTGGAAGAGTTTCTGAAACTTCCGGAAACTGAACCGGCTAGTGAATACATTGACGGACGGATTATTCAATCGCCAATGCCTCAAGGAGAACACAGTGCAATTCAGACTGAGTTGGCAGCCGCAATCAATGTAATACTCAAGCTACAGCGGATTGCACGAGCTTTTTCAGAGCTTCGCTGTACTTTTGGCGGGCGCTCAATCGTACCTGACATTTCTGTATTTACGTGGAAACGAATTCCGCGTAAGGAAAATGGTGGGGTTGCGAATATTTTCTCGACTGCGCCAGACTGGACAATTGAAATTCTCTCCCCTGACCAAAGCCAGACGAAAGTAACAAAAAATATTCTGCACTGTCTGAAGTCTGGGACTCAGATGGGGTGGTTAATTGATCCAGAGGAACAATCAGTGTTCGTCTATTTGCCAGATCGACCAACAGAAGTTTTTGATGAACCAGAAGCGTGTTTGCCAGTACCAGAATTTGCCAAGGATTTCCGTGTCACTTTGGGAGATTTGTTTGGTTGGCTACTGGAATAAGCGATCGCTGCTGGCTTTTTGGTACGAGCGATCGCATTTTGCTTCTTGATACAGGCTGTCGGACGGAAGTTAATCAAATTCTTGCCTGGTGAAGGGAAGTGCGATCGCCGCTTCCTGAATTAAGATGGGCAGTTAATTTGCAAGTCCTCTATAGTAGATGACCTGAGGTGATGCCGTACTCTCTCGATTACTGATGCGTTGAGTGGATTAGAAATAGCACTGCCATTGTATTTGAAGCAGATAGTCACAGCTACTTCTGAACGACGGTTCACTACACCTGCTGCTATCATGCGACTGAAATCCTCATTCCTGACCCAAATTTCATAATCAGATCCGAACTCAGACACCAATTGCTCAAAATAATCTCTGAAGAGTCTTTCTTCAGATGAAAGGATACTCGGTTCATACAGACGATCAACCATAAATGGAGCAGATATCCTTTTCACAAACTTTCTCAGACTGAACTTTTCTAAGATGTCGTTGAATCTGTTGATTCACTACAATCGCCCATTACCCTAAGCTTAAACCATTAGAGCTATCTTTATCATTTGGCTGGTTCAAATGAAAACAGATCTTCTGCCTTTGCCACAATTTTTGACCCAATCCCAGGTATCTGTCCTAACGCTTTCGGAGTTAGTGTACTGTGCTTTACTCTGAGCTTAACGATCTCCTTAGCAACAGCTCGACTGACGCCTAAAAAGCTTTCCAGCTCATCAAGTGTTGCTACGTGTATGTTCAGAGGCTTTTCCAACTTTGCTTCCCCTGGCTTTAGATAGTCAAGAATATCTGCGAGCATGAGATATGTGTGAAAGACTGTTTTGACTGCTTCTAATTTTCTAAGAGCAGCATGAACGCCTTTATTCGTGAGTTTATGGATATTTTCTAGATAACTACCGAGGAGATCAATGTGAGCCTTTGCAAGCTTTCTATTTGATTCACTTTCTATTGCTTTGTCCATAAAAACCCATAGTCGGTTGATATACTGAGCTTGCCCTAACTTACGACCGTTGTTCGTCTCTTGAGTAGGAGGAAACAATTCGTCAGCAATCCCCTCTATCAGGCGTCTACAGGTTGTCAAGGCGTGTGACCATTCTTCTGGATTCTCACTGGAGACAGATTTGAATGCGACCATCAACTTCTCAGCTAACTCAGGATTCAAATCCAGAAGTTTATCATCAACCTCCTCTCGGAGATAATCGAAAGTACTTCGTGGTGTCTCGGAAAATGCCAACTTGTTAAATAAGTTAGTTGCTTTATCGTGCGCTGCTCTACGCACGTAGCTAATACGGCGCGATAAATTAGACTTATAGAATTGACCGTCATTATTTCTCTTTGTCCTAACGAGATCAGCGTATTTCTCTTCTATAAAATCAATGCCTGCTAGCCCACCTCCTGCTTCATCAATCAGGAAGGTGACATCGTCAGCTTTTATACCTAATTCCTCTAATCTCTTTAGTCTATTTACTCCTTCAGTAATACGTTCTTCATTCTTTTTACCCTTACTTTCCTCAGATGCAACTAAAGCATCAATGTAATCTATGAATGGGGAAGCATAATCTACTTTACCAAGCTGTATGTCGCACCATTTAGAAATATTTTCTTCACCTATAATTCGCGCCACTCTCAATAACTTCTGTATTCCTGAAAGGACACTTCCCTTCGGAGCTTCCAACTCGTCCAGTGCTTCTTTAAGTAACTTGAGAGCTTCTTCCTTGAGATTAACCATAGAAAATTCTGGAATGATTAAGACAGCTATGCCTACGGTTATCTAACACCGTTATTCGCCATGCTATCCCACAGTAAGAGGCCTATCACTCACAAACGAATGTTAGCGACAATAGCGGTATAAGCCGTCTAGTTGAGGTGTGAGGCAATGGTGCAATTAAAGGTGTGGCAGTGGGTGGTGTTGGCACTTCCGATCGCGATAATCGTCGGTTTCTTGCTGATATCCGCAGGGGTGCAGATTCACGATTGGGGCATTAATTGGATTTGGGGCGTATTTACCGTTTTATTAGTAGGGTGGCGTTGGCTGCTGGTGAAGTGGACTCGACCTGCGATAGATCAACTAGAAGCAGTAATGGCGCAAGTCAGCGAAGAATTGGAACCTGCTTCAGACGAGACAACAGCAATACCTGCGGGAAATGACGCTACAAAGAAAGCAGAAGGTGCGCTCCAAGAAATCCTGAAAACGGCACAGAGCGATCGCCCAATTTGGGAAGACTGGCAAACCTTTTGGCAGCGATGCCAGGATCTAGTCGCCGCGATCGCTAATATTTACCATCCGGAAGTGAAGTATCCCCTATTAGACATTTACGTTCCCCAGGCTTACAGCCTGATTCGGGGAACAGTGGATGACCTAGATCGGTGGATGCAACAACTATCCCCTGCCCTCAATCAGGTCACGGTTGGGCAAGCATACGAGGGCTACGAAGTCTACCGCAGGCTGGAACCATCCGCTCGTAAGCTTTGGCAAGCTTGGAACTGGGCACAGTGGTTCTTTAATCCTGTGGCGGCGGTAGCAAAACGAGCCACTAAGCGTTCTAGCAATCAGGCAACTCAAGAATTACTGGTGAATCTCAGCCAGTTACTACGAGAAGCAGCTCTCAGGAACTTATGTCGGCAGGCGATCGCGCTCTACGGTGGTAGCACCCTACTCCCTGCAAAATTCTCTGTTTCTACACCGACGCTACCCCAAGCAAAGACCCAAACCCTTCGAGAAATCCTGACTCAAGCCGAACCCACCGAGGACATTGAGCAAAAGCCCGTCAATATTCTGCTCGTGGGGCGAACCGGAGCCGGAAAAAGTAGCCTGATTAATACGCTGTTTCAGGCAGACCGCGCCGCCGTCGATGTGTTGCCCACTACCGATAAAATTCAAAATTACCATTGGCAGACCCAAACTGGGGAAGCACTCACGCTTTGGGATACTCCCGGTTACGAGCAAGTGAATCAGGGGGATCTGCGGGAGGTAGTGCTTGACTATGCTACTCATGCCGATCTGCTGCTGCTCGTCACTCCAGCCCTCGATCCTGCCTTGCAAATGGATGCAGACTTTCTCAAAGACATCAAGGCGGATGTTGCCGACTTACCTGCGATCGCCATTGTCACTCAGGTAGATCGTCTGCGTCCCATCCGCGAATGGGAGCCGCCCTACGATTGGCAATGGGGCGATCACCCCAAGGAAAAAGCGATCCGGGAAGCGACTGAGTATCGCGCTCAACGCCTGGGCGACTTCTGTAACGATCTGGTTTTACCCGTCGTCACCGGGGACATCAAAACAGGTCGAGCCGCTTGGGGAGTGGAGGCGCTCTCAATCGCACTAGTGGAGGCGATCGCCCCTGCCAAACAACTCCGGCTTGCCCGCTTTTTGCGGAACCTAGAAGCCCGCACCGCCGCCTCTGCTAAAATCATCGATCGCTACACCTTCCAGATGGCAACCACTCAGGGACTAGCCGCACTGCTCAAAAGTCCTGTCCTCCAGTTTATTTCCACCCTATCCACTGGCTCTCCAAACTTGGCATATCTGCTGGCACAGCAAATTCCGGTGGAACAGTTGCCCGTTGTCATTGGCAAGCTGCAAATGGCTTATGACCTATTCTCCCTTTTGAATCCTGGCGAAAACCCTCTCAGCTTTGATTTGCTCTCCCTTTGGCCCCTACTGCTAAAAAATCCCGCCTCACCAGAGCGCAACGCTTGGGCATTTGGTCACGCCCTAGTGGAGTACTGGAGTCAGAATCTGACGGTTGAACAACTACAGGAGCGGTTTGACTACTATCTACATCAGGTTTGACTGATTCAGCTTACTTAGAGGGAGCAAACCGCTTCCGTAGCGATTCGGCTCTCCGCTTGGCCGTGTCATTTTTCGGCTCCAACTTCAACACCGTTTCATAAGCTTCTAAGGCTTGAGCCGCTAACTGCTTACGTTCGTAAGTATGAGCTAGGTTATTCCAGGCGGTAACGTATTCTGGATTTTCCTTCAAGGCTTCTTTGTACTGACGGATGGCGAGGTCATACTGCTCTTGAGCAAAGTAAGCATAACCCAAAGCATTGTAGATAGGAGCAAGTTTTTCTTCCTCGGCATCCTGGGCTTTCAGGGCTTTTTGAAAGAGCTTGCTTGCTTGGGCAAAGAGTTTCTTATCTGAATAAATACTGCCTAGTTCGTAATACTCCTGTACCGTCCCTAGCTCAGTTTGTAACTTGTTTTGTATGCGTGTGAGGGAGTTCTCAACCTTACGAGTTTTAAAGACTTGACGGATGACTAGCCAGGTGATGCTAGCTAGCAAAGACAGTAAGACAGAAACATAAATAACTGGAAGAGTATTATCCATTGTTTGGTAAAGTCGTGCAGGTTTTAGTCTGTTTCCTATCTTACCGGGGAAAAATTCCAGCAGAGTAACTGCTATCCCCATCTCAATCTTGACGATGGCTACAACACAGGTTTTACGGTAGCCCCCAGTAGGCGGCTCGTTCAGCCAACCAACCGGATGCTTGCCATCGAGCGATCGCGGCATTGATTTGCTGCCGCAACGCAACATACTGTAACCCTCTGGGCATCACCACAGCCAAGGCTTCTCCTGATAGCCGCACAGGTAGCATCTGGTACTGGGGATATTCTTGCACCCAGCCAGTCAAAACGCTGTTATCCGCCGCAAAGGCATCCGCTCCCCCGTTCTCTAAAAGCGATCGCCCCGCTTCATAGGAGTCTACCCCGATTAAGTTTGCCGCCGGGAGTGTGTGTTTGATTACCGCAATTGTGCTTGAGCCATTCACTACGGCAATTTTCCCGGTGGCAACATCCCCTAAGCGTTGGATGGCGGGGTTGTTGGTCACTATACCTGTACCGTCTAGATAATAGGGTCGGCTGAAGTCCACTACGCGGGAGCGAGCGTCGGTGACGGTGACTCTGGCAATCGCCAAGTCAACTTGATCTTGCACAACTACATCGAGGCGATCGCGATTACTTACAGGCTGGAATGTCACCGCCTCCGCATTTCCCAGCAGTTCTTCTGCTAGACGTTTAGCGATATCAATTTCCAGCCCCTGCAAGTTGCCAGTGCTGTCACGAAACCCTAAAGGACGAAGGTTGTCTTTAACCGCAACAACCAGCGCGCCGCGTTTTTCAATCTTGGCTAATTCGGCGGCGCGAATCGGTGGCAGGGCCAAAAGCGATATGCTCAACCCTAGGATTAACCAAGCCAAAACTTTTAAACGCATCTGATCGGCTTTGGAGACTGAAATTCGACAACTTCTCATCGGCTTTCAATAATCAAGGCGAGCTTGCTAATGGGTTAACTGCTAATGTTTTTAACGATTAGCAAGCTAGCCATTAGCGACTGTGCAGAAACTAACATTTAGCTTTTGGCTTGTCCGGCTAATTCCACAACTTTAGTGAAGCTAGTAGGATCAAGAATTGCCAATTGTGCCAGCATCTTGCGGTTGAGCTGGATGTCGGCTTTCTTCATTTGTCCCATCAGTTGGCTGTAGCTCACACCATGTTGGCGGGCGGCGGCATTGATGCGGGTAATCCAGAGGCGACGGAAATCACGCTTACGCTTTTTGCGATCGCGGTAAGCATTCCGCAGTGCCTTCATCACATGCTGGTTAGCGGTGCGAAACAGGTTGGACTGAGAACCCCGGAACCCCTTAGCCAGTTTGAGAATTTTTTTGCGTCGCTTACGGGCGACATTACCGCGTTTTACTCGTGTCATCGTTGGTTTTTGGTTTTTGGTTGGTTGCTAGAAACTTGAATGGTAGAGGGTAAGGAGGTAACCCTTTGCTGTTTACTCTCCTCCCCTCTAAGATTTCTACAAATACGGCAGCATCAAGCGCACGTTATCAGCATCGCGCTCATCTACTAGACCAAGCTGGGATAACTCCCGCTTTTTAGCTGAGGTCTTGTGCTCTAGTAAGTGGTTCTTAAAAGCCTTACGGCGTCTAATTTTGCCAGTGCCAGTAGCACGAAAGCGCTTTGCTGCTGCTCGGCGGGTTTTTAGTTTAGGCATAGACCAAAATTCTAATAAGGGCACAATCTACAATGATACGACGAGTAGCCTCTACAGGGCAAACCAAAAATCAAGGTGACAATTCCAAAATCCGCTACAGCGATCGCTTTGGGTGCAATAGGGGCATCAGCATTAAACCTCCTGCATGAATACCTTATACCCCTCCCCAACCCTCCCCTTAGTAAGGGGAGGGAGCCAGATTTTTCTTAACTTCCACCCTTACCAAGGGGGGATAGAGGGGGGTCGAATTTTGATTCGTGCAGGAGGTCTATTGTTTACACGCAGACGGAAAGCCTCAGACTCTCAAGGCGCATAAGCTACAAAGATTTACATACAGACTTCCTCCGCCGACATCCCCAGCAAACCTGCTGCAATGCTCGGCGGTTTTTTAACTTGGCAGCGCGGACAAAGAAACCACCGCTTGAGGAAACTGGCGCTTGAGGGCAGGTAATACAGAACAGGGTTTTTTCTGCTGTAGATTATCCGCTGCGTGACCGCTAAAGGTATTCCAGCGGAACGGCCCTTTTTCAGCCGCTGACATCCACAGCAAACGCTTTGCCCGCGTCATAGCAACATAAAGCAGGCGGAACTCCTCAGCGGTTTTGAGTTGTCCTGCTTGTTCCCATGCTTCTGTTGCCATTGGTAAGGGAAATACTCCGTGGAGGCTGGCACGAATTTGCGCTCTGGCAACTTCTGGTAGGGTAAAGTCTCCTAAAAACTGAGCCGCCGTCGGTACCCAAGGAGTACCGGGAATTGTATCTTCGTGGAGAAAGGGGAGGAAGACGTAGTCCCAATCTAACCCTTTTGCTTTGTGCATCGTAATAATCGTCAGTTGTCCGGCGCGCAGATAGCGGGAGTCGCTATCTTCAGTTTCCACAGGTTCAAAGCGTTCGGAGGTGACGATTTCCGCAAGGGCTTCTAAAGTTGCCCCCATAGAACTGTTACCGAGGGTTTGTTTGGCGATGCGTTCGGCTAATTTATCGGCTGTCGCCAATTCCGACTGGTCATAGTTTAGGGTTAAGGCGAGGAAGGAAATTAGGTGGTAGTGGGGGAGTTCTAGGCGAGCGCGAAGCAAGCTGGAACAGTAACGGCGACTCTCGCGCACCAGTGGGGTCTGGGGTGGGTCGAGGGGGCCGGGATAGAGAAATTGTTCGGGAAAGGTGGCAAGGGCGTTTAGGTCTTGCTGGGGAATCAGTTGACGCTGTACTAGGACTTCTAACGCTGCTTTTAGGAAATCTGGGGAATGGGGACGGTCGATAAATTGCAGCAGTGCCAGGATTTCGCCGGGGACGTGGGAGTGGCGATCGCGTTCTCCGACATCGTATACTTCAATGCCATGCTGCCGCTTTAGGTAGCTCAGTTTCTCCCCCAGAAAGCGACCTTGACGATTTTCCCGCACTAAAATCGCGGCTCGTCCTTGGGGATTTTCAGCGAATAACTTGATGACGCGATCGCCAATTAGTTCTACGGTGTGATAAATATCGCGCGGCGTGTAGATTTCCAGTCCCCCACCCGTAGGCGCGGGATTGGCATCGGTCTGCGGATCGCCTCGGTCAACCGGACGAATCGCCTGGAACCAGAAAAGTCCTGAGTTTTCAGAGCTTTGGTTATTTAGCGATTGCCTACCATACGTCCGATTTGCCCAATCGAGGAGGAAATTTGCCGCCTCAATAATTTTTTGAGTACTGCGTCCGGCTCGATCCATTGTTGCCAAGTTCCCCTGAGCATCACAGTGTTGGCAGAAGTCGAGGAAATATTTGGGATCGGCGGGAGTAAAGGTGGAGTTAATCGCCTGATTGGGGTCGCCAACCCGTACTAAGTTAACTAGAGGCTGAGGGTTTCTCTCTCCCGCTCCCTCGCTCCCCCGCTCCCCCGCTCCCTCGCTCCCCCGCTCCCCCGCTCCCCCGCTCCCCCGCTCCCCCGCTCCCCCGCGTCCCTGCTCCCCCACCTCCGAAGTCGCTAAAATCTCCAACAACCGTGCTTGCAACGGGCTAGAATCTTGAGCTTCATCTTCAAAAACGGCAAACACCTGTTCTTGCCAATGGCGACGCACGGCGTCATTTTCTAACACCCGTAGGGCGGCGAGAATCATGTCGTCGTAGTCAATAAAGTTACGCGATCGCGCATAGGTTTGATACTGTTCGTACAAGCCCGCCGCCACGCTCAAAATCTCGTACTCATCCTTTAGCTGTTGGCTGTACCGCCATAAATCCTGGGGGAGCAACCCGGAACTTTTCGCTTCATGAATTACGGTACTCGCCAGAGCGGGTAATACTTCCGTCCGCAGTACCGACTGACGCCGCAGCCGTTCTGTTTCTTCCCCATCAAAACTCCGTCCCTCCAGCAAAACCGAGTAACGGCGGGGGTTTAGGGCAATCCACTGCTCCACACAAGCGCGAATTAAGCGATGGCTCTGAGTCGGGGTGATCAGCGTGGCATTGCTCAAGTCGAGTCCTGATAAGTCGGGATGGCGGCTGGAAATGTTTAACGCCAAACCATGCAACGTATTGACTATAAAACTATTTTGTGGTAGGGATAAATCCCGCAAATGACTGCGAATTTTCCCTTTAATGCTCGCCGCCGCCGATCGCGTAAACGTCACGACAACGAGCTGCCGCCGTCCGTGCAATTGATAGCGAGCGATCGCCACGGCTGCTGCTACTGCCATCCCGGTAGATTTTCCCGCTCCCGGCACCGCAGAAACGGCTAGTTCCCCTCCCTGCCACTCTGCCAAGCTCTGTTGCCCAGAACGCAAGCTATTATGCAACCGCAGCAATGCCTGCTCTCGGAGCGCAAATAAAGAAGAAGTCGCTGGTGTGCCCGTGGTACTGTTGTCTTGGGACATCTGAATCCGTCAGAAATGGGATAGCTAAAGCCGGGGATAGCTGTTTCCCCACAGCTTAGAACAATGTAGGATTGTGTCGTTGAATTTGGCTTGCCAATATTGGTATTTAGTAATCGCCACCTTGGTAAGTTTCAAAGACACTATTTAATGCTAACTGGAGTAGTGGTTGTGGCTGCCATCCTCCGGTTTTGGCACCTCGACTTTAAAGCGCTCTGGCTAGATGAAATCATCACCGCATTACTCACTCTAGGACACAGCTATGAAGATGTTCCCCTAGATCTGCTGTTGCCGCTCTCCAGCTTTACTCAACAACTATTTACCGAGCCAGTAGCAGCAAGTTGTCCAGACATCGCCCAGACGCTGGCCAGTCAGTCTACCCATCCGCCATTGTTCTTTTGCTTAATGCACCAGTGGTTGCGCTGGCTAAATCCCTTGGAGCTATCCCTGGCTTGGAAACTGCGATCGCTTCCGGCTTTATTCGGTGTTGCTGCTGTCCTCGCCGTTTACTTCCTCAACCGCGTTGCCTTTTCTCCCCGTGCGGGTTTACTGGGAGCTGTCTTGATGGCGGTTTCTCCTTTTGGGATATATCTTTCTCAAGAAGCACGTCACTACACCCTAGCGATATTAGCGATCGCGTTAGCACTAGTAGCATTAATCAAAATTCAGCAAAACCTCTACTCCCGACAGCCGCCACAAATTGGAGTTTGGCTATTTTGGGTAATTGCTAACAGCATCGGTTGGTACATCCACTACTTTGCGATCCTGGCAACCGTCGCCCAAGTTTTTACCTTAATAGTGCTGATGTATCAGCGTCAGTTTCTGGCTCGTTACAGTTGGCTCGCCTTCAGTGTGGCAGTATTAGCGATCGCCTTACTCTACCTGCCTTGGTTCCCTGTAATGTTTAATCATTTTGCTAGTCCGGGAGCAAGCTGGCTGCCACCACCACAACATATTGTGCCTCTATTCCAGGCTTTAGCTGCGGGGGTACTAATGGTGATTGCGCTGCCAGTGGAAGGTCAGTCCCTAGCGATTGCATTGCCGATGATAGTGCTAATGTTTGGCTTCGCTGGCTGGATCGCTTTTACAAGCTGGCGGGGAATTAAGCAACTCTGGCAGCATCCGAAAACTCAACCGCCAACCTTTACTCTGTTATGCTTCACCCTTTGTGTAGTGGGAGAATTTTTGGTAATTATCTATTTGTTGGGCAAAGACTTAACTGTTGCTCCCCGCTATCACTTTGTCTACTACCCAGCCGTCTGCGCTCTTTTGGGTGCCAGTTTGGGAGAAGCGGGACGCTATTCACCTCAACGCGCCCAAGGTGAGCCGAAGTTACCTTTAGCTCGTTTAACTAACAGGGTTTTGGTTGACACAAATAGAAGTTATGACAGAGTATCCCCGTCCCCTCATCCGGTTGTCTCTGTGACGACTAGTTCTCAAAACGGGAGCGTTGTCTCCTCAAAGCTGTTTCTTCCTCGTCCTTTGCTTGCCGCTTGGTATAATTCCCGACGGCTAACTCTGGATTCCCATAAAACAATCCTGCTTCTGATATTCGTGGGCATTCTTAGCTGGGTTTTTATCATCTCCAACCTGGCTTTTCAAAAAACCTACCTCCCTGACAAACTTGCCCAAAACTTCAACTTAGAATCAACAACGCCTGTAGTCGTTGTAGTGGAATATATAGACTCCCAGGATGTAGCGATGGGACTAAGCTTTGCTTTCGCCCTCGACCAACTCAGGACAACGGCAGAAAATCAGGGTAACTCTAAAAATAACGCGGCTGCCTATTTTTCCTTCTCCGATAAACAATCTCGCTATCAGTTACTCCAGCCACCGTTATCTCAACCCTCAGTACTTCCTCCCCCTCCCTTCAATTTGTGGATTGTTGCTCCGAAAATGGCACGGCAATACTATGTACCAGAAATAGCGATCGCTCCCTCAACCCTCTGCACCCTCGACCCCATCCATCACCATCCCGAAGGCATTTCTCATCAGCTCTATCGCTGTCAACGTCCTTAGTGGTGAGTTCTGAGTCCTGAGGGGGTAAGTTTTGAATAGTATTAGCTTTTAGATAGAGGAGTGCGTTACGTGATCGCACTACGAGAATCTGATCAGATAGCTAAAGCTGGGGATAGCTGTTCCCTCAGAGCTTAGAACAATGTAGTATCGTTGTCGTTGAATTTTGCTTGCCAATATCAGTAACCGCCGCCTTAGTAAGTTTCAAAGACATTATTTAATGCTAGCGGGAGTAGTTGTCTTGGCTGCCATCCTCCGGTTTTGGCACCTCGACTCCAAGGCGCTCTGGCTAGATGAAATCATCTCAGCATTAATCGCTCTGGGACACAGCTTAGAAGATGTTCCTCTGGAGACAATCCTGCCGCTCTCCACTTTGATCCAGCAACTCTTGACAGAGCAAGTGCCGATAAGCTGTCCGAACATTGTCCAGACAATGGCAACTCAGGACACCCATCCGCCGTTATTTTTTTGCCTGATGTATCAGTGGGTGCGCTGGCTAAATCCCCTAGAGCTATCCCTGGCTTGGAAACTGCGATCGCTTCCGGCTTTATTTGGTGTTGCTGGTGTCCTCGCCGTTTACTTCCTCAACCGCGTTGCTTTTTCTCCCCGTGCGGGTTTGCTGGGAGCTGTCTTGATGGCGGTTTCTCCTTTTGGGATCTATCTTTCTCAAGAAGCACGTCACTACACCCTAGCTGTACTGCTAATCTCACTGGCACTAGTAGCATTAATCAAAATTCAGCAAAACCTCTACTCCCAACAGCCGCCACGAATCGGAGTTTGGCTATTTTGGGTAATTACTAACAGCATCGGTTGGTACATCCACTACTTCTTCATCCTGGCAACCGTCGCCCAAGTTCTGACGCTGATTGTGCTGATGTACCAGCAGCGTCAGTTTCTGGCTCGTTACAGTTGGCTCGCCTTCAGCCTGTCAATCGTCGGTATTGCCTTACTCTACCTGCCTTGGTTCCCTGTAATGATCGACCACTTCACCAGCCCGGAAGCAGGCTGGCTGCCACCACCACAAAATATTGTGCCCCTATTTCAGGCTCTAGTAGCAGGGATATTAATGGTGATTGTGCTGCCAGTGGAAGGTCAGCCCCTAGCGATCGCATTGCCGATGATACTACTAATGCTTGGCTTCGCTGGCTGGATTGCTTTTACAAGCTGGCGGGGAATTAAGCAACTCTGGCAGCATCCCAAAACTCAACCGCCAACCTTTACGCTGTTGTGCTTCACCCTTTGTGTAGTAGGGGAATTCTTTGTAATTATCTATCTGTTGGGCAAAGACCTGAGTGTTGCTCCCCGCTATCACTTTGTCTACTACCCAGCCGTCTGCGCTCTTTTAGGTGTCAGTTTGGGAGAAGCGGGACGCCATTCACCTCAAAATCCCCAGAGTGAGCCGAAGTTGCCTCTAGCTCATCTGACGCACAAGTTTATCGCTCTAGGTTCCAGCAAAACAATCCTGCTCCCAATCTTCGTAGGTATCTTAAGCTGGGTTTTTATTACCTCCAACCTAGCTTTTCAAAAAACCTACCCTCCCGACAAAGTTGCCCAAAACCTGAATTTAGAACCAGCAAAACCTGTAGTTGTTGTAATGGAATACACAAATTCTCAGCAGGTAGCGACGGGACTAAGCTTTGCTTTCGCCCTCGATCAACTCAGGACAACGGCAGAAAAAGAAGGTAGTTCTAGAGACAGCGCAACTGCCTATTTTGCCTTCTTTGATCGGCAATCTCGCTATCAATTACTCCAGCCACCGCTATCTGCTCCTTCAACCCTTCCTTCCCCGCCCTTCAATTTCTGGACTGTTATTCGGCAAATGAAACGTCAATGCTATGTCAAAGAAATAGCGATCGCGTCCTCAACCCTCTGCACCCTCGACCCCATCGAGAACCATCCCGAATATGTCTCTCATCAACTCTACCGCTGTCAACTTCGTCCTTAAGTTTGTCGGGTGAGCATTGTCAAAGAAAATCCTGAAACATTTTCAAACATCTTCATTAGGGATGGTGGGCAGTTCTACAGCCTTTAAGGTTGAGACGACACCCCCATCGTGCTAATGGCAACCCTACAGTTATTACAACAGTTACTATGCAGCTCAAACCAATGGAGATTGATGCAGCGATCGCGGCGAAGTTTGTTCAATTGGTGCTGAACTGCATCAACCAGGAGTATCCACACAGCCAAATTTCCTGGTTTGAAAGCGATGAAGATATTAAGCCACCACGAGAATTGACGCCAGCGTTTTATGGTTGTCTGGATTGGCATTCCGCCGTACATGGACATTGGTTACTTGCACGGTTAGCTCGTTATTTTCCTGAAGCTGAATTTCAGACGACGGTAAGGGAAGCACTGCAACAAACCCTTACTTCAGAAAAAATTCAAGGAGAGATTGCCTATTTACAGCGATGTCCCTTCTTTGAGTGTCCTTATGGATTTTCATGGCTATTGCAACTGGCGATGGAATTACAGGAATGGAATGATCCCCAAGGGAAAGAATGGCTGTCTGTTTTAGAGCCGTTAGAAACGTTAGTCGCCAATAACTTTTATCGCTGGCTGCAAAGACTTGAACTTCCCAATCGCACAGGAACGCACTTTAACACGGCATTCCCCCTATGCCTAGCACTCGATTGGGCCCGAAGTAAGAACCAGGAAAACTTTGTAAATTTAATCAACAGTAAGGCACAAAAATTTTATCTGAACGACAAAAATTATCCATTAAATTTTGAGCCGTTGGGCTATGATTTTGTTTCTCCCTGCCTTGCAGAAGCAGATTTAATGCGGCGCATTCTCTCACCAGCAGATTTTGCGAGCTGGCTTACCGATTTTCTTCCACAATTACTCACAGAGGAAGCTTTACAATCATTACAACCTTTACAAGTAGACAATTCCAACGACTATTTACAATCTCATTTTCGGGGTTTAAACCTTAGTCGAGCGTGGATGATTGAAGGTATTATCTCTCACTTACTCGATAGTGATTCTCGGCTCGATACGCTTCGTTCTATTGCTGTTTTACATCGTCAGTGCGGACTGGTAGATGTTACCAGCGATCATTATGCTAGTAGTCACTGGTTAGGAACGTTTGCAATTTATCTCATAACGGCGCGTGGATTATGTAGCTAGATACTTCGAGTAGTTCCAGAGGTCGAACACGGTGTTGGGGCGATCGCACATAATAAACATGACCAAGTAGTTTAAGGCAGTGAAATATGACCGCTCCTTACACTGGAGGATGTCAGTGCGGGCAAATTCGATACGAGATCCAAGCTGAACCTCTCACGCTTTATGCCTGTCACTGCAAAGAATGTCAAAAGCAATCTTCGAGTGCCTTTGGCATGTCAATGCCTGTTCCTCGTGCCGCCGTTGTAATTCTTCAGGGGCAACCGAAACAATGGAAGCGAGTCTCTGATAGCGGACGTGAAGTGAGTTGCTTATTTTGTGAGGAATGTGGGACAAGATTATTCCATAACCCGGCTCGAAACTCCGAAATTACCAACGTAAAACCTGGAACATTGGATGATACAAGTTGGCTCAAGCCTGTTGGCAACTTATGGACTCGAAGTTCGCAGAAATGGGTCATTCTGAGCGAACAGATGTTAAATTACGAGGCGCAACCCAGCGACTTTAACCAACTGTTTGAGCGATTTGAGAGCGAGTAGTATAGAAAGAATTCCGCTTGACCAGAATGGACTCGCCCATGGTCGTAGGGTGGGATTAGAAGTTAGTGAGCTCAAGTCATAAGCCTAACAATTCGCTTGCACAGTGACTGTATATTTCTTCATTGAATTCTCTACTGTTGAGTGTTGAGAGTGCGTTGGCGACAAAGGGAAAATTTATTTTAACTTTCCGCGAATACGTTTCTGTGGAACCGCAGGGAACACAGCGCTTTATCCCTGTCCAAAGTGATGAATCAACCATTCTCACCTGTTTTCTTGAGTATTGTGAAAACATTGTGGAAGTTTACGACTTGCTCTATCGGAAAGAGGGAGAGCGATGGTTGTTGAATACCAGTTTTTATCCGAAGTTACGTATCGATAAGAATTGGGTCTGCGATCAGCTACAAAAAGCAGAACTACAAGTACTTCAAAATGAAATTATTAATGGAATGATATGCATCGTTGCTCAAAAAATCTAAATGCGATCGCTGCTCTTGTAGTGGCTTGGCAATACGGGGGGTTAAGGTTAGTGAACAGCTTCAAAGTGTTGGCATTCAGGATAAACTGAGGGCTGCTCACTCGTGGCAACTTTTCTATGCTTATCCCAGATGCAGAGAATGCAGTTGTTGATATTCGTAAACTGCGTGACTACTGCCTCAATCTTGAACACGATGACGGTAAGCACAAAGCTCGGCTGTTTTCCTCAATCCTTGGGATGACGACTGACAATGCAGAGGAATTGCGTCAAATTCTACTTGAAGTTGTTAAAACTCACGAAGCCCAGTTAGGAAGGCAGGATGAGTTTGGGCAGCGTTACACTATAGATTTCTTAATCGAATGGCAGAATAGAACTGCAACCCTACGGAGTGGCTGGATCATAGAGCATGGTTCGGAGATTCCAAAATTAACGACCTGCTATCCTCTTTGATTAGTGGAGGTAATCAGCGCGATGAATACACCCAAGTTGTTAGATGTTGTAGCCTTGACGGCTGACCTACCCCAATACAATCTGTGGCGGGGACAAGTTGGGACAGTGGTTGAGATATTAGCGAATGGTACAGCGTTTGAAGTTGAGTTTAGCGATCGCAACGGGCGCACCTACGAGTCTTTAGGGTTACGACCCGAACAAATTATGGTATTACGTTTTGAGCCAGCACCGCCTGATACGAAAGCTGAAATGGTCACAGCCTGACCAGCACAACAACGCTGTTGCAACGGACTGCCCCAAGCTACTGGTGGAGTTTTAAAAGTTATTGACAGCTGCTGAACAGCAACGTTAGACCGCACAGGCGCACCTACGAGCCTTTAGGGTTACGACCAGAACAAATTATCTGCCGAAGCAGGGGTGGAGACGGTGAAAACGAGAATGAGGAGGTTTTGGGTGTTCCCCTAGCTTCACGAAAAGAGGGTTAAGCAGGAGTTATTTTATATAAAAATTATTTATATAGTAACAGTGTTTTAATTTGTCGGGATTATAAGTAAGCTACAGACATAGCCCATAGTCAGAATATTCACACTCCTGCAGATACAGCTATGTTGAACCTTATTTTGAACCGGATCAAAGGCAAAGACACTCCTTGTCAAACTGGCTCTTCAATGAATCCTCAAACACTTCCATTCGACGGGTTATACCCCGTTCGTCAGTGGCTCAATGGGCTGAACATCCGCAATACTACACTTGCCCATTTGCTCTGTCGTATGATTCCTGTGCAGTGCCCCTTTGAGCGAGATATTTGTCTATTTGGTCGCACCCTTGTGCAGATTCCACCGTTGTGCAAACTGAATCCACTGTATGAAGAAGTGGTTAGCTTACGGTTTCGAGCACTCTGCTATTTAGCTGATGAGTGCGGCGAAGATGTGCGTTGCTATTGCTAAATGAAACCATTGTCATTGGCTGATGTATTGGGCGGTTCAGCCCACCCTACAATTACTCGTGTGGTGGGCAGTACTACATCATTTAAGGTTGAGGTGACACCCATCTTGGTAATGCCCACCTACAGTTATTTCCTTTGGCGATCGCTAATCCCTAATAACTATTCATCAATCTGCCAAACATCCTGGTTTAAGGGTTCATCAATAATTTTCTTCGGACGCATTATCAAAAGCAGGCGTCCTAAAATTGGCGCATCAGGCGCTGTATCCGTCCACTGAATTTGCACATTGTCTGATTTGTCTACTAAAAAGTAGCTGCCATCGTCCCAGGTTGTGTTGCCACGGTCAATGAGTACCAGCATGTCTTCCGGCTTACCAAGGACTTTAGTGGGTAACTGGCTACTATTGCAGACCATAGCGACGGGATCTTGGGCATTTAGAACCACTTTCCAACCAGGAATAGTCACCACTAATTGACCAACAACGGCTTCTATGATTTGAAAGGCTCCCTTTTTTTTGAGGGGTTGAACGTTTTTCACATCAGCAGCAGTTAGGGGAAACTGTCCGGCGACAGGAACGAGACACGGTAGCTCATCCTCGGCTTCTATCCGGTAAAGAGGTAGTGTGGGGACAGGGCGTTTCGTTGAGTTAGTGGGTTCTGTTAGCAACTTCTCGATTTGTTGCCGTGCGCTTTGAGAGTTGGCAAACATTAAACCACGGGCAATTAGCCGGGAACGTTCTTGCAAATCCGTTTGTTGTCGCGCCAATCTCCAGTAGTAGAAAGCTACTCCATCGCCGGGGTGCTCAGTAAATCCTTCGGGAAGGGTACTGTAGCGGGAAAACTCTTTCATTGCCTTGGCGACTTCTTTTGCGCCTTCGGAGTCAAGGTTTTTGGAGTAGAGTAATTCCGCAGCAGCAGCGCGTTCAACTTGGTTGAGGATACGTAACTCGTAGAGCGAATCGCTACCCGTTTTGGAATAGCGCGATCGCACTTCCTCAGATACCCCAACACTGACAATACTGGCGTAAACTTGAGCCGCAACAATTACTTGATTTTGCTGAATTGGCTCAAATCCAGTTTCTTCAAAAATCGTCTGGGAGTTATAACCAGCTTTTTGCAGGGTTGCACAAGCCTGTCCCCACTCGACCCAGGTTTGTTCTTTGCGTCGTAGCAACAATAACAAATCTTCATAATTTACAGTTGTGGCGTCGGGTTGAGGGTTACTCTCAGGAATGCCTGGTGATGATTCAGTCATGATGGTGTGAAGAAGTTTTTACAGCTCAGGAGATTAGGGCACAATAGTTTCTAATTTACCTTCAACCCTAAGAAGGCTCCCGCCATAATATACAGATTTGGGGGCGAGATGAATGACAGTAGAAGTGGGTTAGAAATGCCAGTTAGCCTGATCAAGGATCGTGAGTTTATGATTGGCTTGTTGTGGAAAAATCTGTAAGGATTACTTAGCCCTTGCAGCCGGTTGTTTGACAGTCCGGATTTGCCTCAAGGAGTTTGTTGTATCGTTATGGACAAAGCGATCGCCGAGCTTGATAGTATCAGCCGCCAATTAATGAGTGTAGAACGCCCCAAAAAACCAAAAATGCTAGTGGTGGATGATGAGCCAGATAATCTGGACTTGCTCTACCGCACGTTCCGACGTGATTTTCAAGTTCTCAGAGCTGAAAGTGGTGTCAATGCCCTCTCTGTATTATCTAGTGAGGGAGAAGTTGCCGTTATCATCTCTGACCAACGGATGCCAGAGATGAAGGGAACAGAGTTCTTGAGCAAAACGGTTCCTCAATTCCCAGATACAGTACGGATCATTTTGACCGGGTTTACCGATGTTGAAGACTTGGTCGAGGCAATTAACTCTGGGCAAGTTTATAAATACATTACTAAGCCTTGGGACCCGAATGAGCTAAAAGCGGTTGTTCAACGGGCAGCGGAAACTTACGAACTGCTCAAGCAACGGACAGAAGAGCTACATCGGGCACAGGCACAAACAGAACTGCTAGCAAAAATTGTGCAGGTGGCGCAAGACTCAGAAAGTGTCGAAGCCACCCTACAACCGCTTGCCAAAACCTTCAAGGAGAAGTTTTTGGCGGATGGTTGTATTTTGCAACTCGTGGACAATGACGAGTTAACAGCAGCCCAAGGCAGTCACTCCACGTCTGACAAGTTTGAGAATTGGCTGAAAGCTGACCCCTTAGTAAGTGAAGCGATCGCTACTCAGGCTGTTCAAGTTTGGCTGAATGTACCCAATACACCCCAACCCGCCGGAACCGATCATTACCAAACCAGTGAAGTGCAGGCGCATCTTGTCGTCCCGATTGTCTACCGTTCCCAAGTCCTAGCCGTACTCTCTCTCCAGTGGAAGCAGCCGTGCAAACTCCGCGAAGATGAGGTAAGGCTGATTCACCTATCGGCGCAGCAAGTCGGTCTAGCCCTCACTAGTACCCGTACCCATGAGTTATGTTCTTAGTCCTCATACCCTTTCCCTTTTAAGAGGCTACACCTAGATCCCCCCAACCCCCCTTAAAAGGGGAGCAAGAAAAGTATCTGTAGCAAGCATGTTAGAGAATTGGTATCAGTTGTTAATGAATGCTCACGACTGACGACTAATAAAAGGTGAGTTGAAAACAGCTGTGGCTCGTCACCCTCAATCCCCGGCAAAATCCGTCCTCATACCCCCGATTAATGACTAAACCGCCACCTTCAGAAATTCGCGCTTTATTTAACCGCATTGCTCCGGTTTATGACCAACTCAACAATGATTTAAGTTTGGGTCAGCATCGGATTTGGAAGCGGATGGCGGTGAAGTGGAGTCAACCGAAACCGGGGGATGTTGCCTTTGATCTGTGCTGCGGGAGTGGTGATTTGGCTCAGTTGCTGGCTCGTCAGGTAGGAAGTACGGGTCAAGTGTATGGGGCAGATTTTGCTCCGGAGTTATTAGCGATCGCTCGTCAACGCAGCGATCGCCAATTTCCTCCTCTCTCCATTCATTGGGTAGAAGCCGACGCTCTCAACTTACCCTTTGAGAACAATTTTTTTGACTGTGCCACAATCGGCTATGGATTACGAAATGTAACAGATATTCCCCGTTGTCTAAGGGAGTTACATCGCGTTCTCAAGCCAGGGGCAAAAGCCGCCATTTTGGACTTTAATCGCCCCACTGACCCCATATCCATCGCTTTTCTCAAGTGGTATCTGGAGGCAATCGTTGTTCCCAGCGCCAAACAATTAAGCTTGCAGGAAGAATATGCCTACATTGCTCCTAGTTTGGATCGGTTCCCTTTAGGTACAGAGCAAGTGAGGCTTGCCAAAGCTGCCGGATTTGCGATCGCCACCCACTATCCCATTGCCTTTGGGATGATGGGAGTTTTAACGGTGACAAAAGCCTAAGATGGGAAAGAGATGGATTTGTTGTCGGTTAAAAAGTTTAAGCATTGTATAGTCTTAAACTCAAAACCCAAACTTCAAACCTCTTTTTACCCGCTGCATTCCTGAATTTTCGCTTTGGATTTAGCTAATCTCTGGATTTATCTCGTGCCTCCAATCGCGGGGGCAATCATTGGCTACTTCACCAACGATCTAGCCATCAAAATGCTGTTTCGTCCTTACCGGGCGATTTATATCGGAAAACGTCAACTCCCCTTCACGCCGGGATTGATTCCGCGTAACCAGGAGCGCTTGGCAAAACGAATTGCCGACACCATCATGGGGTCGCTGCTGACGCCAACAGAGTTACAACAAGTCGCCAAACGCCTGCTGAATACAGAACGGGTGCAAAGCGCAGTTCTCTGGCTGTTAAAGCTGGCATTAGACCAAGTTCGTTCCGATAGAGAACAGAAAACTGCCAAAATTCTCTCTGGGATTCTCCATGATCTATTTGGTCAGTCCCTACCCCGATTGCTGAAAGTATTGGCACGGCGGGAGGACTTTTTAGAAGCCCAAATCAACCAAATTTTTGACCAGGTTTTGTTGGAATTCCAACTCACTGACGCTCAAGCTCGTAATCTGTCTAACTGGTTGTTGCAGGTGGCTTTACCACCGGATGTTTTGCGACAGGCGATCATTGACTTCCTAACAGACCGGAATATTCAGATTATTGATGAAGGCTTTCGGGAGAAATCCAGCGGGACATACTGGGTAGTGGCAAACTTGTTTGGTTTACGCAACACCCTGACACGCCTGCGAACCTTTTGCTTAGATGAGAAGGAGGCGGCGAATACGCGCCTTGCCGAGTTGATTCTTTCCTTGTCACTGCGAGAACGGATTCAACACTGGTTACAAAACCTCTCTTTGCAAAACTTGCCTGTTTCAACGGTGCGACAGCTACGCAAAACCACGCGGGACACAGTTCGTGCCTATGTTCAAGAGCGTGGCTCAGAAGTTTTAACGGGACTCGGTCAATCCGTAAATTGGGAGCATGTGGCAACCCTTGTCCTCAATCGCCTCCAAAGCTCTACGGTTGTTAACTCTTCGCTGGAGTTAGTGAGTCAGGAATTGGCGTCGGTTTTAGATCGTTATTTCGAGAAAGATTTAGAAAAAATTGTGGCGCAGGCAATTCCGATTTTGTCAATCGATCAGGTGATTGTTGAGCGAGTCAGAGCCACCTCATCGGAGGAATTGGAAACTACCATTCAAGGAATTGTTAAAAGCGAGTTGCAGGCGATCGTTAATTTAGGCGGTATTTTGGGCTTAATTATTGGGTTGCTTCAGACGGTGATTCTGCTGTTGCGGTAGTTGGGATATAGAAAAAATAGAGCGATCGCCCCACCAAAAAGGGCGGGCAAAATGCCCACCCCATAACAAAGAATTAGGTAAATTGTCTCTTAGCCAACGGGTAACAACTGTCGCTGTTGTTGAGCCATGACCTGCACTTTACCGTCATCGTCAACATCCATGAGCGCGATATCGCCATCCTTGACTTGACCCGATAACATCGCTTCCGCCAAGGAATCTTCAAGGAGGCTCATAATTGCCCGACGTAACGGTCTAGCACCATAGTTGGGGTCATAGCCTTGTTCCACCACTCGATCCTTAAAGCGGTCGGTGACTTCTAGGGTGATACCCTGCTCAACTAAGCGTACTTGAAGTTCCCGCAGCATCAGGTCAGCGATTTGCTTGACTTCATTTCTCGTCAACTGACGGAAGACGATAATTTCATCAAGGCGGTTGAGGAACTCAGGACGGAAGGATTCTTTGAGTTCTTCGTTCACCAAGGAACGGATGCGGTTGTACTGAGACTCTACAGCGTCATCAGACAGCTCAAATCCTAGTCCGCCGCCTCCTTTGGAAATCACCTTAGAGCCAATGTTTGAGGTCATGATGATCAAGGTATTCTTGAAGTCCACCGTGCGACCTTTGGAATCGGTCAAGCGACCGTCATCCAGCAGTTGTAGCAACGTGTTGAAGACATCAGGGTGCGCTTTTTCGATCTCGTCAAATAGCAACACTGTGTAAGGACGACGACGCACAGCTTCGGTGAGTTGACCGCCTTCGTCATAACCGACGAATCCCGGAGGCGAACCGATCAACTTGGAAACAGTGTGGCGTTCCATAAATTCGGACATATCGAGACGAATCATCGCTTCTTCAGAACCGAAGAAGTAGGATGCCAATGCCTTCGCTAGTTCCGTTTTACCAACACCAGTGGGGCCAGAGAAGATGAAGCTGGCAATCGGTCGGTTGGGGTCTTTTAAGCCCACTCTGGCGCGTCTAACTGCCTTAGAGACAGCGGTAACGGCTTCTTCTTGACCAATGAGGCGTTGGTGCAAGGTATCTTCTAGGTGCAACAGCAATTCTGATTCTGTCTCAGTCAGCTTGTTAACGGGAACTCCTGTCCAAGCGGCAACAATTTCCGCGATGTCTTCTTCGTCAACAACGGAGATATCTGCCTCGTCTTGAGCAACAGTGTTTTTGTTTTCACGAATCTGTGAGAGTTGTTTTTCCAGTTCCAATTCGCGATCGCGCAGTTCACCTGCTTTGACAAAGTCTTGATCTCTAGCGGCTGTATCTTTCTCTTGGGTGACTTGTCGCAGTTCCTGCTTCACCTTTTTAGCAGCAGGAGATAACTGCGAGTCTCTCAAGTGGATGCGGCTTCCGGCTTCGTCGATTAAGTCAATTGCTTTGTCGGGTAAGAAGCGATCGCTAATGTAACGGTCTGAAAGTTCCGCCGCTGCTTCTAGCGCCACGTCTGTGATTTTGACTTTGTGGAACTGCTCGTAGGTTTCCCGCAGACCCTGCAAAATCTCAACGGTTTCTTCAACGGAAGGTTCACCCACCATCACGGGTTGGAAACGACGCTCTAGTGCGGCATCGCGCTCGATATGCTGGCGGTACTCATCGAGGGTAGTAGCACCCAAGCACTGCAAGTCTCCCCGCGCTAAAGCAGGCTTCATTAAGTTGGCAGCATCCATACCGCCTTCGACGCCACCAGTACCAATTAAGGTATGGATTTCGTCAATCGCGAGAATGATGTTGCCCTTAGTGCTTACCTCCGTCATGATTTGCTTAAGCCGTTCTTCAAACTCACCCCGGTAGCGAGTCCCCGCGATCAGCAAACCCATATCTAAGCTGATCACTTGCTTATCGGCTAAGAAGTCAGGGATGGTCTTGTCGGCAATGCGTTGCGCTAGTCCTTCCGCGATCGCTGTTTTACCAACTCCCGGTTCTCCAATCAGAACGGGGTTATTTTTGGTGCGACGACCGAGAATCTGAACCGCCCGTTCAATTTCTTTGGCGCGACCAACAACCGGGTCAAGTTTGCCTTCTATGGCAAGTTTCGTCAGGTTCCGGCTAAAGTCATCAAGAGTTGTCTTTTGAGCAGTAGGGCGACCCATGAAGTCGGTTTCACGTCTTTTTCCCATGGGAGCCGCCGCCGCCACCTCACCCATTTTGCGGATAATCAATGAGCGGACTTGCGCTCCGTCAATTTCTAAGTTCTGCAAGACTCTGGCGGCAACACCCTCTCCATCTCTCAGGAGTCCTAACAGTAGATGTTCGGGAGCAATGTAATCATGTCCCAACTTACCGGCTTCTTCAAAAGAACGCTCAAAAACGCGCTTTGCTTTTGGTGTGAAGGGAATGTTGACCGGAGCATAGCCGGAACCCCGACCAATAATTTTTTCAACTTCTACTTGAGCTTGTTTTAGAGTGACACCCAACTCAGCCAGCACAGTTGCAGCGAGGCTAGTTCCTTCTCCAATTAATCCCAACAAGATTTGTTCTGTCCCAACCAGGTTATGACCTAGGCGACGTGCTTCTTCTTGGGCAAGCATGATTGCCTTAATAGCTTTTTCTGTAAATTGTTCAAACATGGTAATTTACCTAAATCCTTTTTGCTTAGGTGGTGGCTGAATACTGGTCTGGGTGGGTGTTCAAGAATCTCTGTGGTGCTATCTCACTTACCTCTCAATAAACCACTCCGTTGCTTTTGATCCCTCACTCTCAGGATGTAAACTTTTGTTTACATTACTTATCTAAGGTAACGCGATAGAACTAAGTAAGCCGTGAGGAGAACCGTAGAGCTGGGGGGTATTTGCCGACTAGTAAAGCTCTAACTTGACGCGATCGCGAGGATTCTGGCTAAACCCTAGCAATCCCCTTCCTAAAAAGACGCATTCAGTCGCGACTGATGGAACAATAAAGGTAGGTACAGTAGTAGGTGGTTGCAAGCGATCGCGACTACTGGTGCTGCTCTCATAATTCAGACTGACCAACCCGTTATCCCCAGCAAACAGCAATGTTCATCTGCGTTATTGCCGACTACGGAACAGGCGACCCAGCCTTTGCTGAGGTTTCACAACGTCTGTTGATGGCACTGCCTGATGCCCAAATTCAGTTACTCTCCGTACCGCCTTTTAGTACCCTCGCTACAGGGTTCTGGATTGCCCAGCTTGGTCTTAACCCCGGCCCCCAAGAGCGGCTAATCTATCACAACTGCGCTCCCCGTAAGGATGATGCTAAGCCCCGGCAGGACAATGAAGGGGAAGGACTCACCTATGCGAGGCTTCCTAATGGAGTGAAAGTAGTTGGCGTCAATGCGGGTTACAGTCTTTCTTTTATCAAAAATCAGGCGCAAGAGCTACATGTGGTCAATGTATCCCGTGGAGGCTCGCAATTTCGTTCGCGGGATGTCTTTCCAGAAGCAGCAACAGCGATCGCTCAAAACGATTTTAGCCTCTTAGGTGCAGCATTAAATCCCGATCAAATCCCCGATCCACCGCTAGACCGCGTTGCGTGGAATGATGGTTACGGCAACATCAAAACGACTATCCCGGCATTAACGGTCAATCTAGAACCTCAGACAAAAGTGGTGATTCGGATTGGGGATGTGGTTAGTGATGCCGTGTACTCAGACGGGAGTTTCCTTGTACCAGAAGGGACACTAGCATTTTCACCAGGAAGTTCGGGATGGTCAACGCCATCGGGGGAAGCACCTGTGCGTTGGATGGAGTTATTTCTACGCGGCGGGAATGCCTGGAAACGCTTTGGTAAACCACAAGTAAATCAGGCGATCGCGATCATTCGCTAAACTAGAGAGGAGAAAATTTGACTCGATAAATATGACTCAATTTCTCTACGAAAAATCAGTTTCCGATCGGGGGCATCTGATCGTCCCCTTTGTTCAAGAAACAGTTGTGGGTCAACCGATTTACTCTTATCGCTTACTTTCCGAGTTAGGGCATAAAGGAAAGTTTCATCAGTCAACTAATCCAGCGGATATCTATTCAGGAAACCTGCTCAAGCTTATTGACGCAGCAAAACAGCATTTAGCTGAACATTCAGATATAAAAAGTAACAGCGATCATTTTAAATCTCGCTATACCTATCGCCATAATCTAATTATTATTTACCAAGCCGCCGATAAGTATTTTTACGACCACTATCCCCCCACAAGGTTAGATAATATTGCGGCTCCCAGATTATTCAAAACTGAACAAGAATGCATACTTTGGGTTAAACGGGGACTAGATAGAAATTATGTAAAACCTGTCAATTTATAGTTACTTAATCTAAGAGACTGTCTCTAAAGTAATGTTAACTGGCTAGGTTGCCCAACGATTGGATAGATCCCCCCTAGCCCCCCTTAAAAAGGGGGGAACAAAATCTCTTGAAAGTTCCCTGTGATATCAAAGGCGAAGCAACATCTAGCTTCCCCCTTTTTAAGGGGGACGAGAGGGGGATCTCCAAGAATTTACAGTTCTTTAAAGACAGCCTCTAAAAATAGAGGCAACAGATCCACATTTGAGGAAATACTGTTTACCAAAAACTGATAGCTTTTAGCCTTTATTATTTCCCTAGATAGGGATAGGACAAGAATTTTATAAGTATATTATTTATTAAGGGTGGCGTAGTAGTGCAGCCCTCTGGTGCTTAAAAAATCTCAAATATTAACCGTGAGTTCCAATCAAGTAATAAACCTGGATGATCTCTCCCATCGCAGTACAGAAGAACTGAAACAGGAACTTTTGCGACTGACTTCCACACGAGACACAGATTCTCTCAACCAAAAAGTGCGCTTTGCTAAGAACGAACTAGCACCACTTTTTGATGAGTTGAGCAAGCGCAATCCATTTCCTAATGCAGAAGATCAAGTCTCGCTAGTGCTTGGCGATTGGACACCGATTTGGTCTACTATCCCTTTCCAAGACACTATACCAGGGCGTATACGCCAAGAATCTTACCAAATCTTTCACAACGACGGTTACTATGCCAACATTGCCCGCTATGCGCCAGGGTTGAAAATTCCTTTCTTGCGGAAATTATCCTCAATTTTGTTCGCCTACGACCTGATGATCGTGCAACAGTTCAAAATTGTAGAGGGTCAGTGGTATATCCAAAATATTGGCATCAAGCAAGCCTTGCGCTCTAGAGCCGTTCCTCTAAGTAGGGATAAAGCCGAGAAGTGGTTTGCAAAATTCATGGACTCTCGTCTTCAGGAGCCTTCCCAAACAAAAGATTCATTTAAATCACCATCACTAGCCAACTTGGATCAGGTGAGTACGGCGAAAAGATTTCAAAAAACCTTTGAGGCAATTCCTCAGCTAGAACATTTGTATATCGATGGTGACTTTCGTTTGGTGAAGACGCGACGAGAAGCTAAACAGCGACCATCTTATACAATTGCGGTTCGCCTTTGACATTCAGGGATTTCAAAAGATGCGGATTAGGAATTGGGTTATAGAAAAGCGATCGGGCGCTCATTCCTAGCTAGAAGCCGGAAAAGCTGCAAATAAGCAGGGTAGTTGACGCACTCCTGACAGAAAAACAGGTATTCTAGCGTGGTGAAAATCCCTTAAATTCCCCTCAAAGAGATTTACGTAGGTTTTGAGGATGGGGATTCTTCAAATATTTGCAAAGGTGTAGCAAAGCACATTTTTTTAAGTTTCTTCGCGGTATGGTTAAGCGATCGCACTTAGATCATTTACTACAACTAAACTGCCCTTGCGTACAGCTCTTAGTAGTCTGTCAATTGCCCGCCTCTCTTCTGAGTCGAGTTCTTCTTGCAACAAAGCTGCCATCAGTCCATAGCGGTCAGCCAGAGTGATGCGACCCGTGTTGGTGGCGTGAACAAATAATTCAGATAGAGCGCCAGGAAGAAGGATAGGAGCCTGCATCGCTACACAACGGAACTCGATATCACTAGTATTGCTAAAAGACCTCAGGGGACAGGTGATAACGCAGGCGGTTTTGATGCGATCGTTATCACTACTTTTTAGTGACAATAGGCACAATGTAGTCAGAAGGATGTTCCTAAAAAGCTTTCTGACCTTACTTTCTGGGCTTTCTACTCCTAAAGGAGGATTCTAGGTAGAAGCTTCTCTACTACCAAGGCAATAATCTGTGAACAAAGTGGATTGCCCTCAGAAATAGGGGCATCTTGATTGAGACAGCAAGCTCCTAGTTTTCATAGGGGCTTTTTTGTTGCTCTTCGATTTGGCGCTAATCCTGTTTGTGTTTTTTGCTTGCTAAGGCTAATTTAAGTATTCTCTCTATAGGTATGGGTGGCTGTTCAAGTTGTAGGAGCCGTCTCTGGGGGAGTAAAACCCTGTTAATTGACAACAGCCAAGGTATTTCATTTATAGTAATGGGTAAGAGCCATACTCAATATTTATCTAAGTTTGCTTTTCTTCATTTAGTGACATTTCTTGTAACAATGTATTCCTTCAATTGGCTGTGGAATTTTTAAATTAGAGAGCAACCGCTTTTAAGGTAGTTAAATTTGCCACAGGAAAGTCGTAACTCAATTACCTGATTATTTTGAACTGGCAAGGGTTAATACAACATGTAGTTATCTCTTAAAAAGGAAAAATATAAATTTATAAAATGAACTCCAATCACCAGTCAAATTGGCATAACTGTTTACAAGATAAAGCTGCTTTTAACCAACCGCATCGGAGCGATACTGATGCAGAAATACCCCTTTATCAGTTAAAAGAAGCACTGCAAGAAATCCAAGAACAACTAGAAAAATATCGCACTCTGTATGAGGAGATGCCAATTATCTATTTGACTCTCGATGCCTTGGGGGTAATTCTTTCTACAAATCCGTTTGGAGTGAGCCGTCTGGGTTACAGCGTTGAAGAGTTAACTGAAAAGTCAATTTTTAGTCTTGTTCATCCTGAAGATCGAGAAGGTCTGCAAGCAAAATTCATTGCCTTTGTGCCGCGCTCAATTCAAAAAAACTGGGATTCTGTAGCAACACAATCAGAAACTAGTGTTGGAAATTGGGAGTTTCGCATTTGTTGCAAGGATGGCAGCTTTTTCTGGGCAAAAATGACTCCTCCTGCTGTACGCACTGGCTCGAATTCAGTTGCTTTTGTGGTTTGTGAAGACATGACCGATCATCGCCAACAGGTGAATCAGGTACTGAGCGAAAGCGAAGCACAGTTTCGGCTTTTGTTTGAGAACAGTATGGATGCGATCGCGATCGCCGACGACAACGGCAACTACATCCGCGTCAATCACTCCACCTGCGAATTGCTAGGTTACTCAGAAGAACAGTTGTTGCAGATGGCTGTATCCGACCTAGTGACAACAGAGTATCCCAGTGTGGAGGAACGTTACAGAGCTTACGTTCGGGCAGGTCGTGATTTTGGGGAATTTTCCTTTATTCGCCCAGATGGAGAGCCACGCATTGTTGAGTATGCCGCTTGTCGATTTGCCCCCAATCTCAATCTCAGCATCTTGCGTGACATTACCGACCGCAAGCGGGCTTTTGATGCCCTGCGCGATGATGCGGAGCGTCTTTATGCCATCAATACAGCTCTGCACGACATCGCCATACTAGATCTCGATCTAAACGCGCTGATGAATCTGATTGTCGAGCGGACGCAGAACCTCACCAAAGCCAATGGAGCCGTTCTTGAATTGGTCGAAGGGGATGAAATGGTCTATCGTGCTGCCAGCGGCACCGCCTGCGAGCACGTTGGGTTGAGGCTGGCGATTACCTCCAGCCTATCAGGGCAATGCGTGCAGACGGGTGAAATTTTATCCTGCGAGGATGCAGAAACAGACCCACGGGTTGATCTGGCTGCCTGTAGGCGGGTGGGAGTCCGCTCGATGATTCTCGTCCCCCTTGATTACAACCGCAAGACTGTCGGGGTACTGAAAGTTCTTTCACCAAAGGCTAGTGCTTTTGACCGTCAGGACATCTACACGTTGCAGCTAATGGCGAGATTGCTGGGGGCTGCCATGAGCCACGCCTCAGAGTTTGAAGCCAAGCAGGCAGCGCTGGAGGCGCTCCAGGAGAGCGAAGAGCGCTTTCGGAGACTGGTTCAAGACTTGCAAGTGGGGGTGATACTCAATGGAGCGAATTCTGAAATTCTGCTGTGCAATCAAGCTGCGAACGCTCTGCTTGGTCTGACTGAAAGCCAACTGCTGGGCAAAACATCCTTTGACCCCGATTGGAGCGTGATTCATGAAGATGGATCGCCCTTTCCTGGGGAAACCCATCCTGTACCGCAGGCGATCGCCAACCGCCAACCCGTCCGGAATGTCGTCATGGGAGTCTATTGTCCCACCATTGGCAATTGGGTGTGGTTATTAGTCAATGCCGAGCCGCAGTTAGCCACCGATGGCAGCGTTAAACAAGTCATCTGCACCTTTAGCGATATCACCCAACGCAAGCAAGCCGAAGCCGCGCTGCAAGCAGCGAAGGCAGAACTGGAAATCCGAGTTGAGGAGCGTACCGCAGAGTTGAGACATACCAACCAGCAGTTGCAGAGCGAAATTGTTGAGCGCAAAGCGGCTGAAGAGGCACTGAGGCAGCAAAACGAGCGGGAGCGATTGGTATCGGCAATGCAAGAGCGCATCCGCCAGTCTTTAAATCTGGAGGAGATTCTGAACACTACGGTGGCAGAAGTACGGCAGTTTCTCCAAACTGACAGAGCCGTCATTTTCCGCTTCCAGCCTGACTGGAGTGGAGTTGTAGCCGTGGAGTCCGTTGCTAACGGTTGGACTTCTATATTAAAAACGAAAATACACGACCCCTGCTTTGAGGAAAAGTATGTTCAACGGTATAAAGAGGGTCGCACCAAAGCCACAGAGGATATCTACACAGCAGGTCTAGACCCCTGTCATATTGAGTTACTCGTTCAGCTTCAAGTCAGAGCTAACTTAATCGTCCCGATTCGGCAAGGGGAAAAGTTGTGGGGACTCTTGATTGTCCATCACTGTACAGCACCCCGACAGTGGCAGCAGTTAGAAATTGATTTGCTTGCTTCATTGGCAACGCAAGTCGGCATCGCCATTCAGCAATCAGAACTCTATCAACAGGTGCAGTTGCTCAATGCTGATTTAGAGCGTCAAGTCCAAGAACGCACCGCTCAGTTGCAGCAAGCACTTGAGTTTGAAGCCAGGCTAAAATGCGTCACCGACAAAGTCCGCGATAGCCTAGATGAAAATCTGATTTTGCAAACTGCCGTGCAAGAGTTAGCTTTGGGGCTGAAGGTATGCTGCTGCGATACGGCTTTATATGATATTGAGCAAGGTATTTCCACTACCCGCTACGAATATACAGGTTCAAGAGCTACATCTCAGGAGCGAGTCTGTCAACTAGCGGACTTTCCTGAATTCTACGGTCAGTTGCTGCAAGGTCAGCATTTTCAATTTTGCAAATTTTATCCTGTTCGGGATTGGGTTACTGCACTAGCCTGTCCTATTTTTGATAACCAAGGAGTGTTGGGTGACCTGTGGTTATTTAAGCAGAAGGCTCATGTCTTTAGTGAATTAGAGATTCGATTTGTGCAGCAGGTGGCAAATCAATGCGCGATCGCGATTCGGCAAGCGCGGCTTTACCAAGCAGCACAAGCACAAGTTGAGGAACTAGAAAAACTCCACTGCCTCAAAGATGAATTCCTCAGCACCGTTTCCCACGAATTGCGATCGCCTGTATCCAACATGAAAATGGCAATTCAGATGTTGGAAATCACTCTAAATCGAGACGGTATAGTTGATGCCACCGGAGCAAAACCACTGGCAGAGGGTAGCAAAGCCAGCCGCTACTTGCAGATATTGCACAGTGAGTGCAAACGGGAAACCAACTTAATCAATGATCTGCTTGATCTACAACGTTTAGAGGCAGGGACTCAACCGTTGACCTTAGAGGTAATCGACCTTCCAGTCTGGTTCCCCCAAGTTTTAAAACCGTTTGAGGAGCGTGCTCAAAACCGCCAACAAATCTTGCAACTTGACATCTCCTCTCACCTACCTCAATTAGTCTCCGATTCATCTAGCTTGGAACGCCTCGTGGCAGAGCTACTCAACAATGCTTGTAAGTACACGCCACCGGGAGAACAGATTACCATTACAGCCGAGGCTAACTCAGGACTACTTCAGCTTAGTGTCAGCAATTCTGGCGTTGAGATTCCGGCTAATCAGTTTCCCTACATTTTCGAGAAGTTTTACCGCATTCCCAATGCTGATCCTTGGAAGCAGGGCGGCACAGGTTTAGGGTTGGCACTTGTCAAGAAGCTTGTAGAGCATTTAGGTGGCTCAATCAAAGCCGAGAGTGCAGCTAAGATTACCTGCTTTACTGTTGAAATACCATTAACATGAGCGATGGTGATGGGGTGATGGGGAGAACGACAAACAACTGCTATACAAGCGGAATTAAGATTAACCCAGTTAGTTAAAAATAGTGAAAGCCAGATGCCTTCACGACTTGAAAAACATCTGGCTTATTGGGTCTAAATGCAGAATTTGATGCTGTATTTTACCGATTGAGGAAGCCTTGGGCTTGCTTGAGCGCCGCTGCACCAATATTGAAAACTGCCCAGCCAGCCGCTAGGAGAAGGGGAGATGCAACCACTACAATACGCCAATCGATATCCATTTTCAGTTCCCTCGCTTAATGCTTGAAGATTTTTGAACCGTTCTCATTTTTATAGTCTTAACTTAATTTTGTCATTTTTTGACACCACTTTTCAAGAACTTCATGGTAGTTAGTGCAGAGCAGAGAATCCTAAATTTGTTCCCTTTCCAGCATGTACTAACGCCAGTTGTTCGTAGCGCCGCGCGTGTTCGATCAGTTCTGCGGCTTCATGATCGGGGATATCGCGCAGTCGTTTGCCAGGAACCCCGACAACAAGCGATCGCGCCGGAACGTCTTTGTTAACCACCGCCCCAGCACCAATAATACTTCCCTGCCCGATACGGACACCATCTAAGATAATCGCCCCAATACCAATCAAGCAGCCCCGTTCCACATAAGCTGAATGCACCACAGCACGATGCCCGACAGTCACATAGTCTTCTAAGATTGTTGGTTTCCCAGGGTCGCCGTGGAGAATTGCCCCATCTTGAATATTTGTAGAGTTGCCAATCTCAATGCGCTCTATATCGCCTCGCAAAACCGCACCGTACCAGACGCTAGTACCCGCCGCCAGCGACACCTGACCGATAACCACAGCATTGGGAGCAACAAACGATGCCTGAGAAAGGTCAGGCGGTGACCAGTAAGCACCTGGAGAAGATAGGAGGGGATTGAAATCGTTCACTTTTTAAGAGGTACGTCAGCCATTATGTCAATTAGCCTGCAAACTAACTTAAATTCTTGCACGCTAGATAAGCATCACTTAAACCGCAGGTTAAGCATGTACCCAGATATAATAAAGCCACTGGTACTGGTATATACGTTAAAAATTCCCCCACGCAATTGATGATCAATCCAGGCTTGCAGTACCCCATATTTGGCCCAGACATTCAGTGCCCTCACTGCCGTCAGACCATTGCGGCATTGACACTAACGGACACGTACTTATGTCCGCGTCATGGTGCTTTTGAGGCAGACCCCAAAACGGAGGAACTGGTTCACTTACAATCTGGGCGTCACTGGCGTCGATGGAGCGATGAATGGTACCGCCAGCATACCCACCCTGATGGCATTCGCTTTGAGATTCATGAAGCGCTAGACCGCCTGTATACTCAGGGCTATCGAGCAACGCGAGTCATTATTGCTAGTCGTTATAAAGAACTCGTTAGCGCTTACCTAGAACGCAGTACCCCTTGGCGAGCAGCGTCCGAACCTTCACGACCGCGACTTTATGGCTTACCAGTAGAGTTTAGTCCTGAACCCACGGAAGAGCCTTGTTGGGAAGTGATTAATTTTGATTTAGAAAAAGAACTGGGCGTACCTGTCCGCTATCCCTACTTCCGGATGTTTGAGTAGCAAAAGCAGGTAGGAAAGGGTGAAGTATGAAGGGTGAAGTATGAAGGGTGAAGGGTGAAGTATGAAGTATGAAAGGTAGGAGGTAAGAGGTTGGGGATATCACTTCTCTCCATTCCCTCATTCTCTCTGCTCCCCCACTCCCTACCGACTCAAAACTCACCGACTCAGAACTCAGGACTCACCGACTCAGGACTCTCTCATCCCTTATGCACCACACTTCGATTCGCACGGCAGATATTCATCGCGCGATCGCGTTTTACGAACAGCTCGGATTTACTATCTCGGAACGATTTACCGCCGGGATTACTCTAGCTTGCTGGATGGAGGGATTGGGAGGGCGCATTGAACTGATCCAGATTCCTGAACCCAAACCAGCAGCGGATGCATTTGGGGATGAGCATTATGTTGGCTATTATCATTTGTCCTTTGATTTGACGGAGGTAGCAAATGATCTTCCAACCTGGCTGAGAAACCTAAAAACCAGTTTCCAGAATGCAGCTATCGAAAGTCCCGGACAGGTTCAACCGCTGAAAGTGCTTTTAGAACCCACCCAGCAAATGATTGGCGATCGCGTTTACGAAGTTACCTTTATTGCCGATGCTGATGGACTTCCTTTAGAATTTATTCGCGTTTTGGGTACAACCCCTAATTCCCACCCTTGAATGCCCATATAGCGGTTCTCACTCCTATTCCATACAAACATGATGTAGAGGCACTTCGCACCGATTCCGCCAACACCCCTACTAGATCCTGAATTTTGCGGAAGTCTCCAAAACGGTGAACGGCTTCTACTCAATGGGTAGCCAGTTGGCGGCTACATTTATGTCTATTTTCAAATTCTGGCGTCGCCACCTTCTGCCCGGCTTACTCTTCAGCCCCTGCCTTAGTGCAGTACTGTTTTTATTAAGGTTAACTCGACTGAAACCCCTGTGCCTAAAGCCACTGTACCAGCAGCAAAAAACCAACTCTCCTTGACTCAAAACGTCCGTAAAACTGTCCTAGAAAACGGGCTGACTGTCCTCACTAAAGAAGTACATACCGCCCCTGTGGTGAGCGTACAAGTTTGGTACAAGGTCGGCTCCCGTGACGAACCTCCTGGCTTAAACGGCATCTCGCACCAGCTTGAACACTTGATGTTCAAAGGCACTAAAACTCGCCCCATTCAGTTTGGTCGCCTACTGAGTGCCTTAGGTAGTGACTTTAATGCTTTTACCAGCTATGACAAAACCACCTATTTTGCAACAGCAGAGCGAAGCAAATTAGAGGCACTGCTGACTTTAGAAGCCGACCGGATGCAAAATGCCCTGATTAACGCGGCGGCGTTAGCCAGTGAGAAACGAGTTGTAATCTCGGAGTTGCAGGGCGATGAAAATTATCCGGAATACCGCTTGGATCGTCTAGTGATGCGGGCGACCTTTCCCAATAGTGCCTATGGTTTACCTATTGGCGGGACTAAGGCAGAGGTGGAGCGCTTTACCGTTGAACAACTTAAAAATTACTACCACACCTACTACAGCCCAGATAATGCCACGCTGGTGATTGTGGGCGACTTCCAAACGGACGCAGTACTCGCAGCGGTTAAAGATCGTTTTGGTAACATTCCTAAAACTCAGGCATCCACAGAGGATCGCCAACCCGTCACTAGCCAGCCTATTCTCAACAAAGAATCTGTAGTTTTGCGAGAGACCGGGAGTGCGTCTCTATTGGAGGTGGTGTATCCTCTGCCGGATATCAACCATCCTGATGTGGCGGCGCTGGATGTGATGGATTACATCTTGACCTCAGGGCGCAGTTGTAGAATTTATCAAACGTTGGTGGAGTCGGGACTGGCGAGTAATGCCAGTGGGTATGCTCTCAACTTAGTTGCAGCCGGATGGTATGGCTTTGATGTCACGGCATCTCCCGGTCAAGACTTGAAGAAGATTGAACGGATACTACAACAAGCGATCGCACAATTACAAAACCAAGGCGTGACCCCTGAAGAACTCAAACGGGCGAAAACCCAGTTACAAGCTGATGCGATTTTAGAGAGTCGGGATGTCACCAGTCAGGCTTACCAGCTAGGTGATAACCAGACTATTTCGGGTGACTATCGCTTCACTGACCGCTATTTAGCGGCGATCGCTCAAGTTAGTGCCCAGGATGTGCAGCGTGTAGCGAAGGAATACCTGAAGCCAGAATATCGTACGGTTGGCTTCTTTGAGCCGACAACGATTACAGAGGAAGAAAGTAGTGCTGATAGCAATTTTCGCCAAACAATAGAAGACTTTAGCCCTGACGAACCTGTAGATCCAGCGGAAGTTGCTCAATATTTACCTGCTGTCGCCCAAGGAGCTGCCCCCAGTACGCAACCGTTACCGGAAGAATTTACACTGAAAAACGGTCTGCGCGTGTTGCTTTTGATCGATCGCAGTACTCCGACTGTCTCCCTCAGTGGTTACCTGCAAGCAGGTTCCGCCTTTGACCCAATACAGCAAGCGGGTTTAGCCCATCTCACGGCAGAAAACCTGATGAACGGCACCCAAACCAAAGATGCCTTAACTCTGGCGAAAATATTAGAGGATCGGGGCGCTAGTTTGGGTTTCTATCCCGTTCGTGAAGGGACTTACTTTGGGGGGAGTAGTTTGTCTGGGGATCTACCAATCCTGGTGCAGACGGTGAGCGATGTCCTGCAACAGGCTATCTTCCCCCCCGATCAGTTAGAACTGAGCCGTCAGCGGGTGTTAAGCGATTTGCAAGTGGCACTGGATGACCCGGATTACTTGGCGCAAACCACCTTTAGGCAGAGCATTTACCTGAAAAATCATCCTTTTTCCTCTTTCCCTACCCTAGAAAGCCTCAAACGCATCACCCGTAACGATATCCTGCGCTTTTACCAGGAACAGTACCGTCCTGACACGATGATTTTGACTCTGATGGGTGATTTTGATGCCCAACAAGTGCGATCGCTTCTAGAAGGTGAGTTTGAAAACTGGCAGGTAAAGGGTAAGCCGCCAACGCTGAACTTTCCCCCCGTAGCGTTACCGGAAAAAATCGTCCGGCTCAATCCCGTCTTACCGAACAAATCGCAATCTGTAACTTATATGGGTTCAACCGCGATCGCTCGTCAAGACCCCCGTTACTACCCTGCTATTGTTCTGAATCAGATTCTAGGCGGAGACACCTTATCCAGCCGCTTAGGAACTGAAATTCGCGATCGCCAAGGGTTAACCTACGGCATTACCAGCGATTTTCAAGCCGGGATTAATGGGGGTTCCTTTGCGATTGGGATGCAGACATCCCCTGAAGATACGCAAAACGCGATCGCTGCCACCCTTGCTCTACTCAAACAAATTCAACAAGAGGGAGTCACCCGCAGTGAAGTGAATGCTGCCAAGCAGTTTCTGACTAACCAATACCCTGTCTCTCTCGCCAATCCCGATAATTTAGCGGGGACAATTCTGGAAAATGCCGTGTATAAGTTAGACCGCAGCGAACTGCGAGAGTACATCAGCAAAGTCAATACAGTCACCTTAGAACAGGTAAATCAGGCAGCGAAGGAATTACTTCATCCCGATCATCTAGTCATCGTCACCGCTGGTTCGGCTGTACCCGCTACCCCTTAAATCAGACCCTTAAGCGCAGTCAACCCATAGGTGAGGACACCCTTGATTTCCCAAAGCAAGCTTGCTGGTTAAATCTTAAACTCACCGACTTTGTGAGCAAAATTAACTGGGATAGGCGGATTTCCGTCTTCCCAGCTACACTGTTCGCGCTTCCCTTTCGCGGCGGCTAACTTTATGCAGCTAAGAACGGCTAGCTCTCGCTGCTTTTTGCGCCGCTTCACTATTTTGGCGATAAAGCACCATGCGGTTTTGAGCCGTCTTATATCGCCCTGCTGGGTCATTGGGGGGTACGGCTCCCATTAAGTCAGACGCTCGTTGCCACGTAGCGGCTAATTCTAACCACTGAGCCGGGGTATTAGCGGTTTGTCCCGCTACGGCGGCTTGCTCTGCTAGTCGCACGGCTTCAACAAAAGGGTCAGGGGTAGGAGAGGGGGAAACGGCTGGGGAGGGGGAAGCGATCGCCTCAACAGTAGAAGTTGAAACCTCTGTCTGTCCTTGACGGCGGAGTCTTAGCCCTAGCTGGCTATACAGTAGCCAAGCGACAAGTAAAATCGCCACACTTATGCCTGCACCACCCGCAATCCCTTGCCAGAAAGTGCGTTTACCCCGCAGGGAAGTGGAGGCAACTTTAGGAAGGGCTGGCTTTTTTTTCGGGGCTGTGAGGCGACGCTTCCTCTCCTCGGTACGCCGCTTGAAGAAGTTTGGTTTTGCCAGTGTAATTTCTTCTGACCACAGCAGTTGAGTTTCCGGATCGCGGTTAATTTCTTCTAACCACAGTAACTGTTGTTCGCGCACGATCCGGCTGTTAATTCGGACACGCCGAATATTACGCGGGGCAATTTCTTCTAAGTTCTGCCGAACTTTCGCTACCAATGTTGATTGCTCTAGTTGCTCTGGTTTTGCTGCCTCACATAGAAGCTGGAGAACACCCTCGGCGAAAACGGCTCGCGTTCTCACGTTGTCTTCTGCCAAGCGCTCATTCAAGATTTGGATAATCGCCGCTACACTCCCTTGGCGAGCTTGAAGCGCGATGTCATCGATTGGATCTACCATTTATTGTTTAGGTCGCGAATTGGTAGTTAGCCCTGGCTTTTTTAATTAAGAGTATACAAGTTTAGCGCGATCGCTCTTTAATGAGAGCAACGCTACTAGTTAACTCCTATTGAGCTATGGCAGCAGCAGCCCCACGCTCTACCCGCTTCGGGTGAACGCCCTTGAAGAATGCCAGTGAGTTGACGACACTCACCTGACCAATGCCGTAGGCGTTGTAAGGTGAGATTGAGCAAACGAGCAACTTACTTGTCGGATTGACCAACGATTTTTCGCTTGAGTCCCCTCACTAACTCTCTGATCACATCGGTCTGGGTTCTGCCCGATTGCTGACAGTAGCGTTTAAGTAATTCCATTTCTGACTCTTCAATTCTAATATTTAGTATCGTTTTAGGCATGATTATGTAGTGGATATTGCACTACAGTAATAGCATGAGAACCTCTTACCAGTATCGACTGCGATTGACAAAACAACAGCAAGCCACAATTGAGCACTGGCTTGAACTCTGCCGCCGTCAATACAACTATCGGTTAGCCGAGCGATTCAACTGGTACGAGCAAAATCGTTGCGATGTCAATGCCTGTCCACTCGTCTGCCATCTGCCAGAGCTGAAAGCTCGTCCTGACTTCTATTGTCAGAAACGGGATCTGGTGAACTCGAAAAAGCTGTTTCCTGAATATAAAGAGCTTCCTTCCCATACCCTGCAAGATGTGATTGCACGAGTGGAGAAGGCGTTCGACCGATGGCTGAGCGGTGATAGCAATGGAAGGCGAAGCGGTAAACCTCGATTCAAGGGTCAAGGGCGATTCCGTTCCCTGGCATTTCCTGATCCGGTCAAACCAGAACATATCAACGGGCGGTTCATCCAGCTTCCGAAAATTGGCAAACTCAAGATGATTCTGCACCGTCCGATGCCGGATGGATTCCCGGTGAAAACGGCGGCAATTATCAAGAAGGTGGATGGCTATTACATCACGCTGTCCCTGCAAGATTCGTCTGTACCCGTACTCATGCCTGATGTTCCAACACGGGAAAATACCATCGGGATTGACATGGGACTTAAGGCGTTTCTGGTAGACGATTCGGGGAGAGACGAGCCAATCCCCCAACACTACCGGAAAGCAGAGAAACGGCTGAAACGATTGCAGCGTTCACTGTCTCGCCAAAAGAGAGGTTCTAGCCGTCGCCAAAAAGCGATTAAGCGAGTCTCTAAGGCGCATCTGAAAGTATCAAATCAGCGCCAAGACTTTCACTATAAAACCGCGAAAAAGCTTTTATCTCAAGGGAAACACGTCGCACATGAAAAGCTGAATATCAAAGGGCTTGCTAAATCGAAACTAGCAAAATCGGTAAACGATGCTGGATGGGGTCAATTCCTGGCAATTCTCTCAGTCAAGGCTGAAAGAGCTGGATTGATGACAATTGCAGTAAATCCCAGCGGCACAACTCAGAACTGCTCTGGATGCGGTACGAAAGTCCCGAAAACACTTGCAGACAGACTTCACGCCTGTTCTCAATGCGGGTTAACGATTGACCGCGACCACAACGCAGCTATCAATATTAAGCACTTGGCGGTAGGGCATTCCGTCAATAAAGCTCAGGAAACGCCCGATGGGATACCAGGGGTCACTGAGAAGCCCGCGCTCTCTGCGTGACTCATGAGCGTCGGGAGTATGTCACGGGATCTTAATGCAAGGATGTCCCAAAACTACCAACCCTCTGTTTGACCGCCTTTAAGTGAAGGCGATGTTCGCGACCCACAGGAGGGAGCATAATAAATAGTGACGTTGAATGTAAAGAATTTCTATGTTGATAAAATGTACAACTCGTCATATCCGGATTTACACCGCTGAGATAAAAGACAACGAATTGCTCGAAAGCGACAACGTGTTGACCTTGGATATTGACCCGGATAACGAATTTAATTGGAACGAAGACGCCCTGCAAAAGATGTATCGCCAGTTCGATGAACTGGTTGAGTCCTATAGCGGGGAGGATTTAACAGAATATAACCTCCGTCGTATTGGCTCAGACCTCGAACATTACATGCGATCGCTTTTGCAGAGCGGTCAAATTAGTTACAACCTTGACAGCCGCGTTCTCAACTACAGTATGGGACTGCCACAAATTGATCCTCAAACCATCAAGTAAGTAACTAGCGCCAAGTGCGATTGCCTTCTTCGTCTACTCGTGCTTGGCGAATCACATCAGAAATTTCTTCAGCGTCCCGAACGTGGTGTAATTCTTTCTTCTCACCATCGGGTTCATCAACTTCAAAGTAAGTCGGAACTTTGATATGATCGCCCGTAATGTCAGGAGCATCAACAGCGACTTGCTTGGATTTCTCTTCGTCAGACTGACCTGGGGAAACGCGATCGCCAGGATTGACAGTACTATTCATTTCCGGTCTTTCAGGTTTCTGTTCAGACCCATGTGCCATTTGCTCTTCCTGATCGACTTTTTTTTGCTCAGCCATAAAAACTCCTGGTATTCTTATTTTGATATTTCTATGGGCTTATCGTAAAAAAAATTAACCGCGATCGCCTCTTTCTACGGAGGGAATTGACACTTTCTCAAAAACCATTAATTGAGGTTACAAAATTGCCCCATTTATGTATTGAGGAGGAAGTAGATTTCAACTAGAGAAAATTTATCTTTTCAGCATTCTTGAACCCGATTCAGGCAACAGGGAGATTTTCAGCCTCAGTTCGCTCTGTTTTTTTAGCAGAACGATGGCAAGGGGCACCAGTCCCTATATTAGAATGGCGCTTTTGCTCAATAAATTGCTTGAGTGCTGTGCGACGATTTTCTAAAAATCGACTCCAAAAACCCGGAAGAAATTGATCCATCGTTTCTGCCAATGCCCAAGTTTCCAGGTTCATCAGCTTGTAGCGCAATTGATGAGAATTCTGTAACGTTGCAATCAACTCCTTGATTTCCGCGCGGGTCTTGCCGTCAAAATCAGCAAACGTTGGCTCTTGGGAGGGTTCAAAATCAAAGTTGGACATAGCGATCGCCCAGGGGCAGAAATAGTCACTGACTAAACTAGGTAAAGATGATCGACAATAGAATTATCTAGCAACGAATCATCTTCATCCTTCCAATCTAAAACCTCAGGGTCGATTTCTAAAATGGGTAAGACCCTTACCCAACATAACTTCATAAAATAACCGCCCGTTTATATCTTGTCTACACAAAAGTCTTTCAATGTTTGGGACTACAAGCCTTGGTGGTGTCAGCCCTGGTCAATTCTCTTAACCGGATTGGTCGTGATTATGGGGAGTTGGCTACTCACCCAAACTTTGTGGTTAACCATACTAGTAGCACTGCCAATTTTACTTTGGTGGTTCTACTTTTTGTGGCTTTGGCCGCGCATGATGCAACGCTACAGCGCCTTAGCTCATTCATCGCCATCCTCCCCAGATCAGACACCAGTGGAAGATCAACCGACGCCACCCTGACCTCTGGAGAATCAGACGCTACAATCTGTGATTAAAGCGCCTGTTTTGGCACGTTATTTGCATGGGCTAACTTCCCAGATTTGAGGAAGTACAACACATCGCCCAATACTCACCGACTGAAGTGGCGAAGACTATTCATGGCAAACACTGCGGCATCACTTTACTGCCCTAACTCCCGCTGTCAGGCTCCCAACTCCCAGAGGGATAAGTTTTGCCAGAAATGCTGCACGCCGCTGCTCAGGCGTTATCTGTGGGTGATTGGGGCAGGGACAGAGGCTTATCAAGTCGGGGAACTGATTGGCGATCGCTATCTCCTTGACCGTCCGCGAATTTTGTTGGATACCCAACCCAGCCTAACCCCCGAAACACCGGAGGAAATTCCGGCTCAGATTGCACCGTATCTCAGACTTTCCCCCTACACACTGCATGTCCCACAAGTGTATGGACGGCTGACCTTACCAGGCAAACGCCAGCCCAAGGCAGTTTGGCTACTAGAAGAAGCCGCCATCTTCGCCAGTGGTGCGAATCATGCCTTGGAGGGACAGTTGATGCCCGAATTATCCACAGCCTGGAAAGAAGCCACACCACGGCGTCAGCTCAACTGGTTATGGCAGCTTGCTCAGTTGTGGCAGCCATTGCTCCGTGAGGGCGTCGCTTCCAGTTTGCTGAACCCTAACCTGCTGCGAGTTAACAACTCCCTGATCCGCTTACAAGAGTTGCAGTTAGATAGCAAACAAACCCCTACCCTGCAACAACTTGGTCAGTTCTGGTCGCGCTGGTTTCCAGCGACAACGCCAGCGGTAGCGGAATTTTTACAACAACTCTATACCGATCTGCAACAGGGACAGCTAATAGCCTCAGACCAGCTCGTGGCACTACTAGACCAAGGGTTGAACGACTATGGGCGCTCTGCTAACACAGCCTGTACCTACCAAATTTTCACGGCAACAGATACCGGGCCCAGTCGCCGCCGCAATGAAGATGCCTGTTACCCACCGAGTGGAAACTTGGTAAGCCCGCCGCTAGGGGCGGAGGCGGTGGCAATTGTCTGTGATGGGATTGGGGGACACGAAGGGGGCGATGTCGCTTCCCATTTAGCGATCGACACTATTCGTCGGGGAGTAGACAAGTTGTTGGTCAACTCCAATTGGGAGCCAGCCAACTTGGCGCTGCATTTAGAGCAAGTCACTTGTGACGCTAATGATGCCATTAGCCGCCAAAATGACAGCGAACACCGTCAAGACCGCCAACGCATGGGCACAACCTTAGTCATGGCGCTGACCCGTGCCCATGAAATGTACATTACTCATGTGGGAGACAGTCGAGTTTATTGGATTACTCGCACGGGCTGCTCGCAAGTAACCCTGGATGATGATTTGGCATCTCGCGAGGTGCGCCTGGGCTATGCATTGTATCGGAATGCCGTGCAACAGTCAGCCTCTGGCTCATTGGTACAGGCGCTGGGTATGGGTTCGTCAACGACTTTGCACCCTTCTGTCCAACGCTTTGTCTTAGATGAAGACTGTATCTTCTTATTGTGTTCTGATGGATTGAGCGACAATGACCGAGTGGAGCAGTACTGGCAAACGGAAGTTTTGCCAGCCATTGAGGGTCAAGTCAGTTTGGCAACAGCCACAACGAGATTAGTCGAGATTGCTAATCAGCAAAATGGTCACGATAACGTCACAATAGCCCTCGTTCACTGTCAGGTGACATCGGGACAGGAAAAGGAAGGCGCTGTTGTTTCCTTCTCTCAACCTACCGCGTTGCCTAACCCCACCCTTAATCTTGAGGCACCAACGGACAAGGGGGTAGCCGTCTCGCGGATGAAAACGCAGCAGTTACAAGTACCTGAGCCGACTCGCACGCCTTGGGGGCTGTTACTAGGAATTGTTTTGTTGTTGGGGGTAGGCGGAGTCTTGGCTTATCTGTTGATTCCGGGTATCAATCGCTTCGTTGACCCTGTAATTGGTCTGGCTCCCCGGTCTACATCATTGCCGACTAGTACCCCCTCACCCACCGATTTGTCTACCAGTCCGGCTGCCGCTCCCTCCTTGGAAGCACCAGCCGTGATTCAAGTTGCCACCCCCACTACCAATGTTTCGGAGCCATTAACAGGGGTGCTGCTGCGACGCCGCTGGGAAGCGCCCCAGAACCGATTAGTTGTGGGACAAGCGCCTGCTGGTAGCGTGTTACAAGTGATTGCTAAACGAGCGGATTTGCAAGGAGAGGATTGGCTGAGGTTGCGATTTTGCTCAACTTCTGACAATCCCTCCAACTTACAACCGCCGACACCAGGGGCAGAGCTTTCTCCCTCTTCCCCAGCTTCCCCAGCTCAGTCATCAAGAGCGATTACCTATAATCAGCTAAAACCGGGAGATGATGGCTGGATTAGAGCATCCGATGCGATCGCCCAAATTAAGCCTAATTTCTTGCCCACTCCCGCTCAACTCGATAGCTGTGCTGTGCTGCCTCCCATCCCCGCTGACTCATCAACCCCAGTGCCGTCAAAGGCTGTACCCAGCCCTTCCCCGACAGGCTAGCGGTCTAGATAAACCTGAACAAGCGTCACCAAGAAAGCCCAAGACTCTGTAAACTGATATAACAAACGGTATTTTCGCTCTTTAATGGGCTTTGAATGTCTGGTATGGAAAATCCTTGCCTCAGTTTGGCGATCGCGCGTCTGACTACCGGGCAAGACAATTTTGCGATTTGGGTCACGAAAGCCCCCTACCCTGGAGGTTATGGTCATCATGACTCAACTTGGCCGGAAAGCTTAACGGTGACCTGGTTAGCTTGGCAAGAAATGTTTTCCCTGCGGGGTTTGCCCCATGTCCCCCTAGTTCATCACGCGACTCAGTCTGCACGCCTGTTGCCCTATGAAGTGAGCAATAGTCCGACGCCCGAAACCGCCAGCTACAGCAGCCGGATTATGCAACATCTGGGCATCAGCTTATGGCAGTGGCTATTTGAGGGGCCAATTCAAAACACCTTGGCTCAAAGCCGAGGAATTGCCCAAGGACAAAATAAACCCCTACGCGTGCGCCTGGAAATTCGCGACCCAGAGATCATTCCTTTGCCTTGGGAAATTATGCAGCCGATGGCAGGTAAGCAATCGATCTCCCTCAGTCAGCAATTATTGTTTAGCCGTACCACCAGTTATGTCGAGCCGCTGATGCCTCGGCGAAACGAACAGGCGTTAAATATTTTGCTGGTTTTAGGACAGGATACAAGCTCTTCAACGCTACCAGTGGGGAGTTTGGAGCTGGAGCAAGAAGCCTCCGCCTTGGTAGATGTACTTAAGGTGCGGGCACAACCAGACGCCAATAGCAACAAATTTGCCAGGTCTGTTGCCTGTCACGTCGATACCCTACTACAACCGACTCCTGCCGAATTGATTCAGGTATTAGAAAACAACACCTACAATGTTTTTTTCTACGCTGGTCATGGTATTCCAGCACCAGACGGTGGCTTGCTGTTTTTACGTGCTGATGCCACGATCAATGGCACTGAATTGGCGCAAGTGCTTGTGCGGGCGCAGGTAGCGCTCTGTGTCTTCAATGCTTGTTGGGGGGCGCAACCAGACCAGGCTGGCTCCAGCACTATCCCCCGAAGCAGCTTGGCAGAAGTTTTGATCCATCATGGTGTCCCGGCTGTCTTGGGAATGCGCGATTCAATTGCCGATCGCGAAGCGCTGAGTTTTATTCAAAGCTTTGCCCAAGCCCTCGCCCTCCGAATGCCTATCGACCAAGCGGTGGCGGTGGCAAGACAGCAGTTGTTGACGCTGTACAAATTTAATCAACCCGCTTGGACTTTGCCCGTACTCTACATGCATCCAGAGTTTGATGGCGAACTGATTCGCTCGGTAGAGGAGGGAATTACAGAACTTCCTAGTACACCGCCAAGCTGGGTAGGGGGGATGCCCCCAGTTGCTTCACTACGCTCTGTGGAAGAAAGCGATCGCCAGTGGCAGATTCGAGGTGGGTTGATGAAAGTGGGGCGACGCCCAGAAAATGACTTGGTCATTCAGGAACAGTGGGTTAGTCAACAACATGCCGAAATTATCTACCGCGATGCCTTTGCGGATGACGAACCAAGACCGATGTATTTTCTGCGTGATTTTTCTCGCAACGGGACACTAATTTTACGTCCAGAAGGTTGGCAAAAAGTACGCCATCAGGAAGTGCCTTTACCATCGGGAAGTCAGTTAAAGTTTGGCAGTACTCATGGTCAAACCCTGGAATTTGTCATCGAAACAACAGAGATGTCTCGCTGATTTCACCAGAAAAACAGAAATTTCGGGATTTGTTACGGAACGCTCTATTTTCTTTCTGTATCTACACACCAGGGTTCATTCATTCATAAACAAAAAAGGGGCGCTATGGTAATTCAACCTATTCACTTTCAAAATCGCGAACAGGCTCGGGACTGCCTGCAAGGAGAACTGATTGATGCAATTTTGCAGCCAGAAACTAATGATTGTTATCCATGGAATCCTGCCGATCCAGAGGCAGAAGCGTATTTTTCAGAGATAGAACAAGAGTTTTTATTTTCAAGTTTGTATGAAGACGAGGAGCTTGCCCAAGCTTCGCAATCATTTTTCACTCAATTGCATCACTGCTGGGGATCACAGGAGATAACCACCGAGGAAGCTGTAAGAGTTTCTCTAACTCAACAATTTGCCCACCGGGTACCTCAAGCTTGGCTAGAGGCGATCGCTACTTCCGCGCAACAAGTTTTTTCCCGTCAGTTATCTCTAGCCGAACAATTAGTCAGCTGTATTCAACCACTGCTCTCTAATTGGGCAGAAGAAGATTTACTCGTGTTTGCCCGTCCTTTGGCATATACGATGCGAGGAAGCCAAGACGTAACGGATTTGGAAGCGCAAGGTATTGTTCGACCTGTAGAGTGGGCGGAGTTATCTCCGGTAGAACAAGTGCGCTTGAGTATGGCGATCGCTAATGCCGCTCTTAAGGAAATTCAAAATTCCACTAGTGATGACGACGCCCTGTAATGGTAGCCAAGTCAATAGGTGATCCTCGGCGTTAAGCAATTTGAATAATTGGGAAAACTCTCATCTCCTACCAAGAAATAGACCTACTCAGTCCCGAACGGGTAAGTCTGATCGTCCTAGTGTAAAACAGAAAATTTTCTGTATTTGCTCTGTTCATTAGAAACTTTCCGTTGAAATGAGTATAGGAGAAACAATTGCCACTATTCTTTGACTGGCAAGTGAAGAGGAGTAATCTCTGGAAAGTGGCTCTCAATGGCCATTTATGAAGGCTTACTAAGAACAAAGCCTCAGACATTAAGAGTTGGGTGGTTTGGGAGCAAGGCAGCTTTGCCTTCACTACATATTGTAGGCAGCAAGAATTTTGTAGCGGAGTTAGTTACGGTTTTGGTAACTTACTTTCAATCGGGTTAATTATTACGTTTATATTTTTTGGCTGAGGCTAATGACGCTCTCGTCAGTTCCCTGTGTAGAACTGATCGGGTGATGAGGGGATGAGGGAGAGAAATCTCTTTCTTCCTCGTTGATATTTTTTAGTGAGGGGGTTCGAGAAAACGGGTGGCGAAATTTTGCGATCGCGTTGGTGACAATGCCCTAGCTTTGAGAATTGCAGCGGCTAAAAAGGCATAGGATAAGACTCCTACCAACGCCAAAAGCACGCCGCTAAAAAATCCCGTTGAATTCCATAAGGCATGGAGCGCTGAAGCGCTGAGATAGCCAATGCCTAAAATCTGCCATCGCTGATTGGGTTTGAGGACGCTCAACCCAATGAAGTAGCCAAAATAGCCGCTGTACGCCATATGTCCAGCGACAGAGCCTAAAATGCGAGGAATTAGTAATTGCAGACCTAATAGCTGCCCTGTGCCTTCCCCGGTTTGCAGAGTCACATTATCGATAATTCCCGGTACGTACTGCCCTAAGGTTTCTAGGAGGGTAAATCCCACGGCGGAAGCGGTGCCGAGTAAAATACCATCTAACGGTTCCCAGACTCCCAGACGTTCTCGCCAAGGCGATCGCCATCTCTGTCCGAGCCAATAAGCTAGCAGCACGGGCAACGCCTTGAGTAGTTCTTCCATCAGCCCTGCGCCAAAAAACATGCGGATCAGCAGGCTCAAAAAGTTGATTGGCTCACCGGGAGAGGGCAAGCTTCCGGGCAAAATCCCTCGAAAAACGGTGATAAACAGCAACAACAGGGGACTAACTAAAATCAGTCCTGTAGCGATCGCCGCACCCAATAGCCACCACCAGGGTTTGCGCTTGCCGCAAAGCTGATAGACAAAGTAATAAGCCGCACCCGCTAGATAAGCCGCTAGCAGCAGATTGAAAAAGATGGGTTGTCCTACAGCCGCAAACATCAACACCACAAAGACGACAGTGAAGATGCCGGGAATTAAGAAGGCTTTGCGAGTCAAATCCCGTCCTGTAGAAACAATGGGAAAGAGCTGGGTGAACGTCACAGCATCCGGGGGACGACCACCCACAGGAATACTCAAGGGCGGTTGTGAGATTGCTGATGCGACTGTAGGCGGGTAAGCGGTCTGGGGTGAAGGTGCCTGACTGCTGCTATAGCTAAGTAGGGATTCAAAGAGAAATTCTGGCCCCTTCTCTCCTAGCACAAAGCGATCGCCCGATCGTAAAGGCTGGCATCCTTGCAGGCGTCGCCCATTGATATAGGTGCCATTAGCACTGTTTAAGTCACAAATTTCCCAACCGGGGGACTGATTGTCTGACAATGCCACGGGACGAATTAGTACATGACGCCGGGAGACGCCAGGATACTGATTAGGCTCTAAAACCATTTGGCAACTGGGGTCGCGTCCTAGCGCCAGTTCCTGAGCTTCCGGTAGCTCCTGGTTGGGTAACAATCGACCTGCCGCTTCACCCGTCGATAACTGTCGCAAAAATCCCTTATAAGCTTGACCCTTCATGGATAGTAGTAGCAGTGAGTTGTTTAGCGTGTTCTACCAAACGGACAAAGATATTGGCTTAGACTACTCTAGACGATCCCACACTGAGCTAAAGGAAGATCAAACCCGTGGCTTGTTCTACCGAACTTTCCCATCAAGCGATCGCGTTGGCTCAACTCCATTTAATTTAGCCTTCTGGGGGAGCCATCCTATCATGAGTAATACAACCTCCGTAGGGATAACCGCCCTATGAGCTTCGCACCAATGCCAACGTCCCTATAGGTATCTCACTCAATTAAAAACCGCTGTGATTTCCGTCAATCTGTGATCGAGCAGACACACAACAGCCTATTGAGCCTTTACACTAAACACAAAGTGTTAGTTTTTTTGCCTAACTATCTGTTAAATCTTGCTGGTTGCGAAGACATTGATTGTAAGACTGATAGAGAGAGGCACAGCTGAGGAGCAGGAGAGGTCACAAGTGTAGGCTTTTTACAATATTGAAAACTTGATTTGAAGACAAATCTGGGATTTATTAGTAACCAACTTTAAGATAGACGACTCACTTTTTTTAACAGATAGTAGCGCCACAATGATTGCACTTTTAGCCGTACTTTCGGCTTCAGCGGCAGCAGGAATGAGAATCGCCCTGCCCCTACTCGTCATCGGATTGATGCAAAGTGACAATCTTTGGTCGCGTGTACCGATTTTGTCTCGTATTTCGCCACCAATTCTCCTCGGCGTTTTGACAACCTGGTCGTTATTTGAGCTATTTGCCTCCAAAAGCTTATTGGGGCAGCGCATACTTCAGATTATCCAGCTTCTCCTTAGCCCAATTGTGGGTGCAATCATGAGCATTACCGTCGCTCAGTTTACTGACGCAGCGGTGGAATCTGTCTGGCTAGTCGGGTTCGTCGGTGGTTTGTTTGCTTTTGTTTTGCAACTGGTACAAGTCGGCTGGTTTTATCGCCTCCGGGGTTTGCCTCTCTGGGTTGTCTTTATCCAGGATGCCTTGTGTGTTGCCTTAGTGATTTTTGCTTTTGATGCCCCTCACCCAGGTGGCTTAATCGCCCTATTTCTGCTGTGGTTGTCGGTTCGCAGTTCTAGGTATTGGCATCGCTGGTACAAAGGGCGACACCCATCTTCTCCGCGTCCGTTCCCTCAGAAGCGTGATTAATAAAGGGGGAAGTTGTTGCAGTAAAACCCCATGAAGTAGGGGAGTTGGCACCTACGGGAAGTGCATAGGGCGATTGAGTCTGAGATGCTTTGCTTTAAGAATGATTGCGATCGCTAATCGTTAGTTTTTGTAGCCCAATGCCGGAGAATTTTGATCAAACCTTCTACAAGATACCCACCAAGTGCAGCAATCCGTGACCGCTGACTAGCTCAAACACTAAGGCAATAAAGCCCAGCATCGCGATCCGTCCGTTCCAAACTTCGGCAGTCGTCGTCATACCCCACTCCCAGCGCTCTTGAGGGTACATTTTGACTGTCTTTGTTGGACGAATAACTTCAGAAAATTGGCGTGATGGGGTGTTAATGGCTTCTATGACTAGATTAGCCAGAGAGTCAATGAATGTGGGATGGGTATTGAGTGCTGGAACCCGATGGAAGTTGTGGATACCTGATTCTTCTGCCAGTTCCCGATATTCGATGTCAATTTCTTGCAAAGTTTCGATGTGTTCGGAGACAAAGCTAATCGGTACGACGAGCAAGTCATGAACGCCTTGTTCCCCCAATTCTTTCAGAGCGTCTTCAGTGTAGGGTTTGAGCCACTCCACTGGACCAACACGGCTTTGGTAAGCCAAGGTGTGGGGATTGGGTCGATTGAGGGTTTGCATGATTAAGGCAGTGCAGTCCTCAATTTCTTGCTGGTAGGGGTCTCCGGCTTCGGTGACGTAACTTATGGGGACGCCGTGAGCGCTAAAGAAGATGTGAACGGAGTCAGGGTTGGGAAACTGCTCCAGTTCAGCAGCCATCAGTTCCGCCATCGCTTGCAAGTATTCAGTTTGCTGATACCAGGAAGGAATAACGGTGTATTCAATTTTGCTGAGTTTCGGGTCTTCTTGCCAAAGTTGTTCTAACAGCCGGAAGCTAGAACCGCTGGTGCTGATGGAAAACTGTGGGTAGAGGGGAAGAATTACCAACTGCTCAATGCCGTCGCGCTTGATGCGGGCGATCGCTTCTTCGGTGTAGGGATGCCAGTAGCGCATCCCAATATAAACATTAACCTCTTGCCCTTTTGTCTGTAGCTGCTCTTGGAGGGCTTGGGCTTGGGCTTCTGTAACCTGCCGTAAGGGGGAGCCACCACCAATCTGGCGATAGTTTTCTTGAGATTTTTTCGCACGTAGTGTTGAAATCAACCAGGCGAGGGGACTTTGTAGCCAGGAAAAGGGTAAGCGGATAATTTCGGGGTCAGAAAATAAGTTGTATAGAAAGGGACGAACGTCCTCTAACTCATCTGGTCCACCTAAATTTAGTAATAAAACCCCAACACGACCCATAGCGATAACAGCTTTCCAAAAATTTCATATTTGTTACTGATTTTAACAATATATTCTTTTGGTAGTTTGTAGTTGCATGAAGAAATACAGATTATTTTCTAAACCTGAGCCGTGGCAACAATTTTAAGAACGTGGAGTTATCAATATCAATGGCTATATGACGCGATCGCGCGACTAGCTGCCTTGAGTGTCGGTGGCGAGAAACGCTTTCGCCATCTGGCATTGCAGGGATTAAATATTAACACCGATACTCAAGTGTTAGATCTATGTTGCGGTGCGGGTCAAACCACTGAGTTTTTAGTGCAATTTTCCCATCAGGTCACAGGCTTGGATGCCTCGCCTGTAGCCTTACAAAGAGCGCAGCAAAATGTTCCCCAAGCCACCTACGTTGAAGCCTTGGCAGAAGCGATGCCCTTTCTTGACAATCACTTTGATGTGGTTCACACCAGCGTAGCAATGCACGAGATGAATCCTTCCCAGTTGCTAGAAATTCTCAATGAGGTCTATCGAGTCCTGAAACCTGGGGGAGTTTTTGCCCTGATCGATTTTCATCAACCTACTAACGTCCTGTTTTTGCCAGGATTGACCTTATTTTTGTGGTTGTTCGAGACACAGACAGCTTGGCAGTTGTTGGAAACTGACTTGGCTGAGTTGCTCAAACAGGTAGGGTTTGAGAAATGTGATCGCACTTTACATGCAGGTGGGAGTTTGCAAGCTATTCAGGCGAGGAAGGGGAAAGAAGTATGAAGTATGAAGGGTGAAGTATGAAGTATGAAGGAGGTTATCAGTTTTCCTCATCGCCTCATCGCCTCATCGCCTCATCGCCTCATCTCCTCTGCTCCCCCGCTCCCCCGCTCCCCTGCACCCCGTTCGGCTGAGCTTACGTCGAAGCCTGCACCCCCGCTCCCTGTCTAGAATGCCATTAGCAGGCGGTGGCTTGACTGGCTTCTGGTAGGGGTGGACGCAGACAAAGGTAGATGAGGGAACCGAGTAATGGTATCAGTGCTACTACCCAAAACAGAGCAGAATTGTCTAACCCCCGTCGTGCCATGTCGTCTTTGAGTAAGACGGGAAACAGGAGGCAAAGCAGGCAGAAGTCCAAACTCATGACGTGAACAAAGCGGTTGGTTTGCCACTGCTGGACAAAATCTGCCCAGCTTCCCTGCAAGCCATAGCTAATCAGTCCCACTGTCGCAATACTGAGCAAGACGCCCGTCCAGCGGGAGTCTAGCAGCTTGAGAAAGATATCTTTAGACCCGCTAAAGGTTTGATCGGGTTGACGCAAAGCCAGGTAAGGCAACAGGGAAAAGATGCCCACGCCGAAGGAAATCGTTGCAAAGGGCCAAGCGGGAACTTTTTGCTCTCTGCCATCGATGAACATCAAGCAGCTATATATAAGGGGCCAAATTCCCATGATGTAGAACAGGGCAACAATCAGGGGGTTAATACCCTCAAGTTTGCCCGTAGACATATTAATAATTAGCTCTGCTGTGTCCGGTTGGTTGGGAGGAGCCAAGAGAAATGCGTAGCTGATAAATCCCAACCATAGTAACCAAAGTCCAATTTTTTTAACCATAAAGAGAATCTCATCCTAATTATTTTTCACTACTACTAATCTGGCTGACTTAGAGCATCAGAGAGGTAATCAGCAGAGGCTTCTACAAGGGCGATCGCATTTTCGTAAAGCATACGTGTTGGGCCCAAAAGACCGACACTGCCCACCGGGATTTTATTCTGGTGATACATGGCTGAAACTAAGGTACAGGCTCGCATTGGTTCTAAGGGGTTTTCTGAACCAATCCGCACCGTTACTCGCCGTTCTGATGTTGGGGTTTCTGGTAATTCAAAGATTAAAGGCCAAAGCTGGTCTTGTTTTTCTTCCAATAGGTGTACTAAACTCTGCACCTGCTGCAACTCTGAAAATTCCGGGTGACGCAAAACCTCAGAGACACCGCGAATCATGATCGATGTGGAGGAGGGCGTTTGGGTGCGGCGAGTTATTTCTAGCAGTAACAGACGTAAAAAATCGGTATAGCATTCAAATTCCCGGTCTAACTCCCCCAAATCCAATGCAGCTAATTCCGCTTGCGATCGCCCCTGTAATTGGCTATTTAAAAAGTTAGATAAAATCTGCAACTCTCGCGGGTCAATCTCTGGCGGTGACTGACCATCAGCCAAGGGGGACAACTCCATAATTACCGACTGGGTTTCATAGGCATCTGTCACCACAATCAGCATGATCCGCCCGGTTTCTACTTGCAGCAGGTGAACGTGTCGCAAACAGGTGCTGCGAGTCTGAGGCATAGTAATCAACGCAATATAGCCACTCACCGTCGCCAGAATTTGCGCTGCGCCCCGTAGCAGAGCCTCAAAGCTGCCGTGTTCGTTGTTCCATTGGTCTGTGAGCAAATGCTCAACTTTACGCCCCATGGTCTCTGACGGGGTCATTAGTTGATCGACATAAACCCGGTAGCCAGAATCTGAAGGGATGCGTCCGGCAGAGGTGTGGGGTTGATACAACAATCCGACTTTTTCTAAAACCTTCATCGCATTGCGAATGGTTGCCGGACTAACACTGAGGTCATACCCTACCGCCAGTGCTTTTGAACCAACGGGTTCTGCCGTCGCGATGTAATGACGGATTGTTGCCCAAAGAATATGTTGTTGCCGATTACTCAGACTGACTTGCATAGAGGTGTCAACCATAGCTGAACTTAATCCGGTTTGAAAACGTGCCAGTGATTAATCCAGGTGATGATTGAGGGCAAAAATTTGCTCACTCGGATTTTTTGTAAGCATCAAGGCTTTGGTTACTGACGGCATACAGAGCCACAATGTTCGGAGCAATGAAGTGAAATGACATCGCCAGTTTTCAGGGCTGGTGTAGCCATGCTAGCAACCTGTAAGACCTAGGGTTGAATTAACGATAACAAAAACCCTAGGAGTAGCGCGTGATGTTAATTAATACTGAGGGACGGTTGGGTCAACTTGCCAGGAGTAGGCATCAATGCCGCCAGTAATATTTTTAACATTGCTAAAGCCCTGGCTGATCAGCCACTGACACATTTGTGCTGAACGCACTCCGTGATGACACAGAACCAGAGTTTCGGCATCGGGATCAAAGTTCACGGGGACTTGTTCTGACCACTCTGCAAACTGACTCAAGGGCAAATTATGAAAATTTTCTAAACAAGCGATCGCCACTTCCTGGGGTTCTCGCACATCAATCAGTTGTAATTTTTCCGGAGACTCCGTTAAACGCCTTGCGAGTTCGTTAACACTAATTTCAGCAATGGGTTGACTAGAAAATTGAGCAGACATTTGTTTTTATGAATGATTTTTATGGTACAAATCCTCAGACTTTTTCCCTCAAAAGCCTTTACGTAAATCCAATACAGACATTTCCATGTATCTTGATGCTGAAGAATGGCAATTTTTAACTTGCGGGAAGTTTGAGGGATTAATTAAGTTCTGCATTCTAGGGGCTGTGATCGTCGGATACCTAAAGATAAACTTATCACCCTTCTCAAACTCTCTCCCGGTAGGTCTTGGATGAGATGACCTTGAGCTGAGATAATACGGTGGGGGAAGCGCCATCGCAAGGAGCGCGACTACCACCCGTAGGTAATGTCAGGATTTAGCATGAAGCTACGCTCATTTTTCCAGATTCTGGTAGCCGTCGCTATCGGGCTGCTTTTAACTGCTGCTGTTGGCTTTTACTGGCTCACGTCTCAAAGTCCCTTGGCTCTCCTCCGGGGTGGAGCGATCGCCAACCCAACGGCGGCGATGTTTGTACCAAAACAGTCACCCGTGATGGTGTCTTTGCTGGTCAATCCAGACCGTTTGGAAGCGTTTCGGCAGCTAGTCGCTCGTCCGGGAAACCGTCGGCGATCGCGGACTGAACTCAACCAAATTGAACAAACTCTTTTGGGGAATACCGACTTAGACTATCGCCGCGACATCCAGCCCTGGTTGGGTGAGGAAATCACCCTCGCTGTGACTTCCTTGGACTTTGACCGCGATCGCCAAAATGGAGCGCAGCCTGGATATTTGCTAGCTGTAACGACGAAGGATGCGGAACGTTCGCGGGAGTTTTTGCAACTGTTCTACTCCCAGCAAGCCCTCGCTGGTACTTACGAGTTAGCCTTTGAGCAATACAAAGGCGTCAACTTAATTTATCGTCGTCCCTTGGCTGAGGCGGTGGCAAACAACGGCAATCTTCCCTCCACGCTGACAAGTGCAGTGATTGGCGATCGCTTTGTCTTATTTGCCAACAGCCCCAAGGTTTTGCGTAGTGCCATTAATAATGTCCAGGTAGAAAGCTTGAGTTTGATAAATTCCCCCGTTTATCAACAGAGCCTACAGAACCTCACGAAACCCCGCATCGGCTTAAGTTTCGTCAATCTCCCTGCCATCGCGGCGTTGATTGCCAACGAGCCGAATCCGGAGTTAGACCCGTCACAAGTACCACAGACGCTGACTATTGGTTTGGCATTAGACAAACAGGGATTAGTCGCCGAAACCGCTCTACAAGGCACCAGTACGGAAGACACGAAACTCACCCTTTCTGAACCTGTAAAAGCGTTGGAGTACATTCCTAAGAAAGCTGCATTAGCCGTCGCGGGTGTGGACTTAAATCAACTCTGGACTCGCCTTTCGGCGGGAGCCACCCAAGACGACCTATCCCAACTGCTAAAACAATCCATTGCCAGCTTAGAATCTCGTTGGAACGTGGATTTAGCCAAAGATATCTTTAGCTTTGTAGAAGGTGAGTATGCCTTGAGCCTGCTCCCGCGCTCAGATCGGGTCAATCCTGACTGGATTTTTGTTGCCGAGAAAACCGCAGGTGCAGACGCGAAAATCGAGCATCTTGATAATCTGGCGAAGGCAGAAGGATTTAGTGTCGGCAATCTCTCCGTGGGAAATCAAACCATCACGGCTTGGACAAAGCTGATCACCACCACGAAGCTAGTTCCGAGTCAAGATGACGGTTTGATGAAGCTAGAAGCACAAGTACGGGGAGTTCATGCAGAGGTGGAGAACTACGAGGTTTTCGCCACCTCAATTGAAGCCATGGCGGAAGCCTTAGAAGGACGCTCAAATTCTTTAATCGCCCAAGAGAAATTCCAAACAGCGATCGCTCCCTTACCGCCGCCAAATAACGGCTATTTCTATCTAGACTGGAACAGCGCCCAACCCGCAATCGAGCGTCAACTGCCTGTAATTCGGTTTGCCGAACTCGCGGGTAAACCGTTATTTGACCATTTGCGATCGCTTAGTATCAGTAGCTACGGCAGCACGGATGGTGTCCAACGCAGCAAATTATTTTTCCGATTAGGTAACGCCAACGCTACTTAATGGGCATTCTAAATAAAAGCGACTCATGTAAGAGAAAAATTTTGTGCAACCAACCCAAAGACCCAGAGTCAAGATTTGCTGCATCGGCAGTGTCGAAGAAGCCAAACTCGCCATTGACTACGGTGCGTCTGCCTTGGGCTTAGTCTCAGAAATGCCCAGCGGTTCAGGAACCCTTTTTGAAGGCGCGATCGCTGAAATTGCCGCCAGTGTCCCGCCCATGGTTGCTTCTTTTTTACTGAGTAGCAAAACAGACACCGCCTCGATCATCGCCCAGCAAAGGCGCTTGGGTGCCAACACCATTCAACTTTGCCACCGCCTGCAATCAGGAACCCATCAAGAGTTGCGTCAGGCATTACCAGGCATTTCCCTAGTTCAGGTGATTCATGTCGTTGGCGAAGAGTCCATTGAGGAGGCGATCGCGATCGCCCCCCATGTCCACGGACTCTTACTTGACTCTGGCAACTCATCAACGAGGAAAGAGTTGGGAGGAACAGGACACCTTCATGATTGGACAATCAGCCGCCGTATCCGGGAGTTAGTCGATATCCCCGTTTTTCTGTCGGGAGGACTCAGCCCAGACAATGTGGGTGAAGCGGTACGCCAAGTTCATCCTTTTGGTGTCGATGTTTGTAGTGGCGTCCGCACCCACAAAAAATTAGATCAGCGCAAGCTCTCGCAGTTCTTTCGGGAGCTGACTTCGAGTTTTGAGAAGGATTTCTTACCCCAGTAAACTGATCAACGGGGTGAGGAAAACTACACCCCTTTGAGTACAGAACTAGGTAGCTTATTCCCCCGCTTAACCTCACCAATCTTCCTTGGGCGCACTAAGATCGAGATAGGGAAACAAAACTTAACAGTTTTCCTCGCTGAAAGATTTCAGTGACTGACATGACGCCTCAAAGGAGGCTCTGCATGACTAAATTTCTCGTTAGCGTGCTCGTATTTACCATCGACATGCTCTATCGCGATCGCCCCTATCAGCGATTCTATGTTTTAGAAACGGTGGCTCGCGTTCCTTACTTTTCCTTCCTTTCCGTTTTGCACCTCTACGAAACTCTCGGTTGGTGGCGCAAAGCCGACTGGTTAAAAGTCCACTTCGCAGAATCTTGGAACGAACTGCATCACCTGCTGATTATGGAAGCGTTGGGAGGCAACAATAGCTGGAGCGATCGCTTCCTTGCCCAAAGTGCTGCCCTAGTTTACTACTGGGTCGTAGTTGTCCTCTACCTGATCACACCCCGCACCGCCTATAACTTCATGCAGATGGTCGAAGAACACGCCCATCACACCTATGCCACCTTCTTAGTGGAGCATGAAGCCGAGAAGGCACAACCTGCACCCCCAGTAGCCATCAGCTACTACCGCGACGGCGACCTCTATATGTTCGATGAGTTCCAAACTGGCACCGTACCAGAATCGCGACGCCCCGCCGTAGACAACTTATATGATGTCTTCGTCAACATCCGTGACGACGAAGGAGAACATGTCAAAACTATGGTGGCTTGCCAGCAACCTGATGCTCAAAACACCTTCAAGAGTCCTCACACTCCGGTCATTCAGGAGGCTAAAGTTGTTCTCCCCTCTATCAAGGATAAAGACGTTGAGTTAGTGACTGCTGGTCACTAAATGGCGATCGGGATTAGCCATCAGGAATGAACTATCACCAACTCAATAACTCCTACTAATTCCTGCCTAACGACAGGATAAATACAAACCTTCGCTAAGAACTAAATTTAGTGGAGGTTTGTTGATTTGTCGGGTGATACCAAATTCAATTGATGACCTACAATTCCCCAAAATCCCCTCTCCCGCTTGTGGAGTATTCGACGTATTTGAGGTAAGACGCCATTCCTAGTTCTATTCCCCAAAACACCAGATAAAGAATAACAAACCTACAAAAACGCTCAAAGAAGTCAAGGGTTTTAGGGAATGTAGAAGATCTAACGGTACTAAGACCAGCACTTCTGAAAAAAACCAGCTAACCAACAACAGCAGTGTAATCAGGATAAATAGAGGCATATTCTCTCTAGAGTGCAATAAAGAAGAAAAAAAACCAAAAAATCAATGTGGCAGAAAGCCCACTGTCACTTCTGTATCTGCAAAAAAAAATTTGTATGTTGAAATAAAAGAATGAAGACTAGTTTGATTCGACAGGTAGTCGGAGTCAAGCATCAACAAGGCGCAAGTATGGGTAGGAAGGTAACAGCAATGTTGAAACTGTATCATTGGGGTTGTCTGGCATTAGTTGCCGCTCTAAGCGCCGCACCAATTCTTGCCCAAGAGACAAATTTTGGGACGTTGAAATTAAAACGGGGTTTTGAACCTGCAGCCGGAACAGCCGCTGGCTATACAGGCGGTTCTTTCTCCTTGTCAGCTATTGCCAATCAGGACATTGAAGGCAACCCCTGTGTAGGGTTTGGAGATTCAACCCCCGATCACATTCTGATTTTGGATGAAAATTTTCCAAAACTGAATGTACGAGTCAACAGCAGCGGTTATGACACCACCTTAGTGATTAGAAAAACAGGCGGTAATATTATCCGTTGTAATGATGATAGCGACTCCAGCCAAAACCCCAGCATTAATGCTGAAAACTGGAAAGCTGGCGAATATGAAGTTTGGGTGGGGGCAATAGACGCAGGTACAAAGCGTAACTACAGCATCTCTGTACGGGAATAGTTAATTTAGTCGATTTTTGCCTTTATAAAGCTAAATTAAGCAAAACTTCCCAAAAATTAGCATGGGATAGTTTTGCTGTTCCCTTAGAAAGGGGCGGTTAAGCAGCTTTAGACGATAAGATAGTCTATGGTTTGTTGTACCCAAGTGAGAGCAAGAGTCCAGTGCTATCCGAGCTATTGGCTGACTTCCGGATCATCTTTGAACGTGACCCAGCGGCACGCAACTGGCTAGAGGTTTTATTTTGCTACCCCGGTTTGCAGGCGCTGCTGTTGCATCGCTTCGCCCACTGGTTGAATTTGCTGGGGCTTCCCTTCATCCCCCGCTTAATTTCCCAGTTCTCCCGCTTTCTAACAGGAATTGAAATTCACCCCGGTGCTTCTATTGGGCGAAGTGTTTTCATTGACCACGGGATGGGGGTAGTGATTGGAGAAACCGCTATTGTGGGAGACTACGCCCTGATTTACCAAGGCGTGACCCTTGGGGGAACAGGGAAAGAAGGTGGTAAGCGTCACCCGACCTTAGGAGAAAATGTCGTGGTCGGTGCGGGGGCTAAGGTTCTTGGGAATATTCAAATCGGCAACAATGTCCGGATTGGTGCCGGGTCAGTCGTTTTACGTGATGTCCCTTCCGATTGCACCGTTGTCGGCGTCCCTGGGCGCATTGTCTATCGTTCCGGCGTTCGGGTTAATCCGTTGGAGCATGGTAGCTTGCCGGATTCAGAAGCGGCTGTAATTCGCACCTTGGTAGACCGGATTGAGTCTTTAGAGCAACAAATTCAAGAATTACAAGCGCAGCCAAAAACTCCAGCATTGGCTCACACGTCCTCTGCAAAGTATGTTGTGGTTGAGGAGAAGGACGCGACTCAAAGTTGCCGCCTCAGAGATAAAGAGATTCAGCAGTTTCTAGATGGTAGTGGAATTTAGCGGCTTACAAAGGCAGAACTTACGCAGATGAGGCGTGAAAACGTTGATTCTTGTAGGCTGTGTTGAAGCATGAAACCCAACACCCACATGGGTTACGCTTCGCTAACCCATCCTACTAAGTAATTAAGACTTAGTGGGATTGGTTCCAATAGCAACGGCGGTTGAATCAATCTTGCCATCGTCGTCGCTGTCGTTGCTCAATTTTAAACAATTACAAATAGTTGAACTTTTAAGGTTCGATCACAGACTCTTCATAATCAGCACAGCCCATCCTAGTCTGTGTGGGAGATGATCGAATGGGAAAAGGTTGCAAGTAACCTCTGCCGTTAAAATTCTTAGGAGTAAAGAAGTTGATAGAAGCCATTGAAAGTGCTAAAGAAGCTGCAACTTTTGCGGCAGTTGGTGCGGTTGTTGGTGGAGTTGTATATCACCAAATCGGTGGAGCCGGTTTAGCAATTGCAGGAGGAGCTTATCCTATCGGATTGGCGGCATTTACGGGTGCTGGTGCAGTGGCTGGACTGGCAGTTCATGGTGCTACAAAGGAAGCCGTCAAAAACGTTAAAGAAGCTGCAACCTTTGCAACAGTTGGCGCAGTTGCTGGCGGAACTGTGTACCACCAAACCGGAGCAGCAGGTTTTGCTGTTGCAGGAGGAGCTTATCCTGTTGGTTTAGCAGCATTTGTGGGTACTGGTGCAGTAGCTGGTTTAGCAGCTTTTGGGGTGAAAAAGTCCGTTTTTGGATGAATTGTAGTTTCGATTCGCTAGTTTAATTACAACTTTCATCTCAGTGTCAACACTGGGATTTTTTTTGGGAAGAGTGCGATCGCCATCGCCCGTAGTAGCGATCGCCCCCTACTCAGCAACCGAAAGCCAAGCCATCAAAACCCTATACATAGCGCAAATACTGGGTATTTTCAATCTTTACCGCTACATCTATATCGCCTATAGGAGTAGCCATCAATGAAGCCTGAGAGGTGTCCCATTTCGTGCAGCAGGGTGGTGAGGAGGTCGTATTTGCCAACTGCATCACCTGTGGTGGCGCGGAAGGCAGTGTCGGTGAGGGTTGGTTGGCATCAGTGTCGATGAGGAGGGTGCCGCCGTTGGGGCGTCCAGAGGGGTCGAAGGAGGTAATTTGGGCTTCTGCTAGTTGTCCGGTGGGGAGATCCTGAATAGCTAAGTTGAGGTTAAAGGGAATCTGTGTCTGGAGAAAGTCTATCAAAGCGGATACGTTTGTATTTTGGAGTGATGTGCTATGGCTCTCAGAAAAATGACTGCTGAGGAGTTCTTGCGGCGTTACGCCGCTGGGGAACGAGATTTTTTTGGAGTTGAACTCACTGATGCTGATTTGAGTAGGGCGACTGGTTGGGAAAAGAATAACCCGGTCGGACAAACTATCACTGGAGCGGTTCTGGGTGAGGGAGATTTTAGTGGCACTAACTTCTGTGCTAACGATATGCGTGGTTGTAACTTTGGCTACTCCAATTTGACTCGATGTCAGTTTACTCTCGCCAACCTGACTGGAACCTCCTTCATCGGTGCTGATTTGAAAGGAGCTACTTTTGAAGGAGCTAAGTTGATCCGTGCTGAGTTGACGGAAGCTGATCTCCGTGGGGCTAACCTGACTGGAGTTGATCTGACTGGAGTCAATATGACTGGAGCTAACGATGAGGGAGCTTGGTACGAGAGTGCTCTCTTTTTCGACACCACTCTGCCCGATGGAACTTTCTTGCAGGGTTCCCATCCTGTTGAAGATTGAATCAGTGCGATCGCAATCGCTCGTAGTAGCGCGCCCCCTAGTCAGCAACCGAAAGCCAAGCAATCAAAACCCTAAAGAGGCATTTATATGATTGAGATGACCAAAGAAGAGCTGTTGAGTAGATATGCTGCTGGGGAAAGAAACTTCTCCGCCATCAAATTTAGAGCCGACTCTGAACGCAGATTCTATAGAATCGATCTTCACGGTGCTGACTTGCGGGGTATCAACCTCAGTGGTTCGGACTTGACCTTCACTGATTTGAGAGAGGCTAATCTGAGTGGAGCAATCTTGAGCGGTGCTACTTTGACTCAAAGCGATCTGAGGGAAGCTAATTTGGAAGGAGTCATTGCTGTCGGTACTATGTTGGGGAGAGCTGGTCTCTCGTTGTCTAGTCTGTGTGATGCCAATCTGACTGGAGCAAGTTTCTTGCAAGGTGGTTGTAGCTGTGCTGATTTTACTGGAGCCAATATGTACGGCGTCACAATGGCTGAATATATCGTTGATGGGGCTGATTTCAGCAACGTCGATCTCGAATTTGCGACTATTATTAAAGTTGACTTTTCCAAAGCTGATGTCAGAGGTTTCTTTACTTTTCAACAAGCTTTTTTCTGGCAAGTCACTTTGCCCAATGGAGTGTATATTGAAGGACCGATCTTCAACCCCTAAAGCTGACGAATCAGCCAAAAGGTTTGCTTTAGTGAAAACTGGGATACTCCCAAAGCCATTTCTGCTTTCAAGGTGCTCTTCCAAATCATCCGGAATTTCCGAGAAGAAATCTAGTTTAGTTAGTGCGATCGCAATCGCCCGTAGGTTAGGTTGAACGACAGAGAAACCCAACAGCCGCCACTCTATTCCCCCACTAGCATCCCCTCAAAAGCTATCTCCTGATTCATCCCCCAATTCATCGGATAAACTCCCGCCGCTACATACCGATGAAAACTTGAATATTCCCAATCTTTCACAACCTTCACCCAACCCTGTTTGACCGGATTGAAGATCTTGGGTTTCGTGACGCTAAATCCTAACCTACTAGCGATTAGTGGCGATCGCCCCCTACTCAGCAACCGAAAGCCAAGTAATCAAAGCCCTATACATAGCGCAAACAACGGCTAATTTCAATCTTTACCACTACATCTATATCGCCTATAGTCAAGGTTTAGCTTAAACCTACAAGCACTTCAATTATGGTCAGAGAGCTTGAGCGGCAACGCCAGGTAGACAAATTTCCAAAGGCGGCTCCGGCTGCCAATCCGGTGTTCTTTAGAACTTACAGTCGCCGTACAGAAACCGGACGAGAGACATGGGACGACGTATGCGATCGCACCATTCAAGCTTTGTCCAAACTCGGTAAACTGACAGAGTCAGAAACTGACCTGCTCAACCGGATGATGATTCAGCTCAAGAGCCTCCCCTCTGGGCGCTGGTTGTGGGTGGGAGGAACAGAGTGGATAGAAAAGCCAGAAAACTTTTCTGGAGCCTACAACTGCACCTCTACCAACGTTGTAGACTGGCGTGCCTTTGGTCTGATGATGGATTTGGCAATGATGGGCTGTGGCACAGGTGCAGTTCTCGAACCGAAATATATTAACCAACTCCCCGCGATTCGCAATCGCTTGGTTGTCACCATGCAGGGTGAAATTGGCAGCACCCCAGCACGAGAGCGGCGCGAAGAGACAGAAGTCAAAATTGTTGGCAATCAAGTCTACATGCATGTAGGGGATAGTCGCCAAGGGTGGGTTAAGTCCTATCAAACCTTGCTGGAACTATCCAGCGATCAGCGCTTCTCAGGCGAATCAACAGTAGTAATTGATGTCAGTGATGTCCGGGCTGCGGGGGAACCGCTCAAAGGCTTTGGAGGTGTAGCTAATCCCGTTAAATTGACAGGACTGTACGAGCGTTGCGCGTCCATTCTCAACAAGGCAGTAGGACGAAAGCTCAACTCTGTAGAATGCTGTCTGTTGATTGACCAAGCCGCCGCCACAATAGTCGCCGGAAATATTAGGCGCTGTTTGCCTGAAGATGCTCTGGTTCATACCAGTAAAGGGCTAGTTCCCATTAAAGACATTCAGGTTGGCGATTTGGTACAAACTCCCTTAGGCTTCCGTAAAGTCATTAACAAGTTTGATCAGGGCTTGCAGGATGTCTACGAAATCGATACTAATGCTACTTTTCCTCGCGCCACATTAAATCATCGCCAAGCCGTTTTAGCGAATGCTAGTGGTGAGATCACTTGGAAGTATTTGGCTGCATTAGCTGAGGGCGATCGCCTCATGCACAACTCACAAGTCTTACCCGGAACTGTGACCCAGCTTCCCCCAGACTTCACGAGCGATCGTCCCATGCAAAGTCGCACTGCCAAACCTTTGACGATCCCAACCCTCACACCTGAAGTGGCTTGGCTACTTGGCTTTACTCATGGAGATGGTTATGTTGCGCTAGGTCGCAATAAGCACGGCAAACCCTACGGTCGTGTTGAGTGGGCTACCAACGGGCTTGACCCACACCTCGTGTCCCAACTTAAAACCAAGCTAGCTAATGCATTGGCTGGTTTTGGGCTAACGGCTGAGCAAGTGACTGTTAATGGCGAAAATACAGTTAAATTTGTTTGTTCATCCATTCGGTTGGCAGAATACTTCTACCGCTACATCAAACAACCCAACCAACCTCTAGAAGTTCCTAGCTTCATTTTGCAAGGCTCGGTCGATATTCGCGCTGCTTATCTAGCAGGATTGGTCGATAGTGATGGCGCTATCAACAATCGACCTCCCTATCTTGTGACCACTGTCTATCGTACCTTTGCTCGCCAAGTGGGTGTGGTTCTATCCAGCTTAGGAATTGCGGGTCGTATCAATATCACCCGACCCCAACAAGAGAACTGGCAAGCAAAATATAACCTCACAATTCCGGCTCTGAAGAACTGCTATAACGCCCTAATTGCACCGCACTCGGTCAAGGGTGAACTACGGCAGAGGCTCAAAATGTATGGCTTCACAGTTCCTGGAGCAATCATGCGTGCTGCCTACACTTATAGCGAAATGCGTGAGATGGGCTTCAATGGTAGCCGCACCGTTGAAGCCAACTACGAACGCTATATTGCAGAATCTGATGTTTCGCTCGATATTCCCGTCACAGTTAAAGGGCTAGGAAGCTACGACCACGTACCCACCTACGACATTGAAGTTGAAGAAGCCCACTGTTTCTATTGTGATGGTTATCTGACCCACAACAGCGCGGGGATGAGACAATTTGACAGTGACGACACCCTGGCTGCCACGGCAAAAGATAATCTGTGGATGCAGGATGCCGAGGGAAATTGGCGGATAGATCCCGAACGAGATGCCCTACGGATGGCGAATCATACCCGCGTCTTTCATCGCCAGCCCTCTGAACAAGAGTGTCTTGAGGCAGTTCGTAAGCAGTTTTATTCAGGCGAAGGGGCGATTCAATATGCTCCAGAAGCACTAGCTCGCGCCAGCTCAGATATCTTGCAGGAGCCGAGCGTCAGGCAAGAATTTCTCAACGCCTATACACAGGGGAGAGAGGAAGCTCGTCGCTGGTTGCAACAGCATCTACCTGGGGTGCCGCCGGAGCAGATTGAGCATCGTTTAGAGCGATACGCGCTCAATCCCTGTGGTGAAATTATCGGCTCAAATTTTCACTGCAACTTGAGTGAAATTCACCTCAACCAAGTCGATCCCCATAACGAGCAAGAGCAAGAAGAAGCCTTTACAGCAGGAGCTTTGTCTGTAGCTGCCCTCCTCAACCATCGCTTTGTAGAGGAACGCTATCGCCAATCTAGAGAGGAAGACCCAATTGTTGGGGTTTCCTTTACGGGATTGTTTGACTTTTTTGTGACAGCGTTTGGCGTAGACTGGTTGCGCTGGTGGGAAGCGGGTAGACCAGATACAGAAGCAGGAAAAGCCTTTAAGCAGGGCGAGGCGGAGTATTTAAGTCGCTGGAAAGCGATCGTGCATCGGGTAATCTGGGAGTATTGCGATCGCCACAATCTCAAACGCCCAAACCGTTGCACTACCGTTCAGCCGAGTGGTACCAAATCCCTCCTGACTGGAGCCAGTCCCGGCTGGCACCCCCCCAAAGCCCAGCGTTTTATTCGTCGGATCACCTTTGGGAAAAATGACCCCGTGGCTAAGGCTTGTATTGATTACGGCTACGCGGTTATTCCCTCACAGTCAGATAAGGATGAAAATGGGAATCTCCTGAACGATCCCTTCGATCCCCGTGTCTCAGAGTGGCTTGTGGAAATTCCCGTTGCTGTACCTTGGGCTGATTTACCCGGAGCCGATGCCATCGACATTAGCAAGTTCTCGGCTTTGGCTCAGATGGATTTCTATCTACAAGTTCAGTATCACTACGTCACGCATAATACCTCGGCAACCATAGAGCTGCGGGAAGCAGAAATTGAAGCCTTAAGCCGTCGAATTCACCAGGCGATTGGCGAAGATAAAGGCTACATCTCTGCGGCGCTACTGGCACGGTTTGACGATTTGCAAACCTTTCCCCGCTTGCCCTTCGAGCCAATTTCTGCATCGCAGTATGAGCAGTTAAGCCAGGATGTGCAAAAACGTGCTGTGACTCAGGACTTTCAGGCGGCTTTGAGTCAATACGACTCTGGCTATTTAGAGGCATCTGGCCCGGCTGGGTGCGACTCAGATAAGTGCCTGTTCTCTGAGGCAAAACCAGAGTAGAGGCAAGTCATAACGACTAGGGACGTTGCTGACAACGTCTCTAGAGGTTTTTTGCATCCTGAGAATTAGTAGTGATCGCTCTTTACAACCTATTGCTTTACCTTCAACCCCAAGAAGGCTCCCGTCATAATATACAAAGTTGGCGGCGAGATGAAGGGCATCCCTCGCTATGCATTCGGTACTCCGAATTAGTGGCGGGAGGATGTCAAAAAGAAACACGCTAGGATGATTGTAAAGATAAGTAATCATCTACGTATATAAACCCAGCACCGACAAGGAGACTTTCCATGTTCCTCACTGAACTGACCCCTATTTTTCAAGACTTTACAAAACAACCCCTGGCTTTTTTGGGGGGATTGGTTTCAGGTGTACTGAGGCTGAACTTGGCTGACGAGCCTGTCAAAACCTGGCTAGATAAACAGGCAGGATCTCCCTATACAAAGGCTTCTACCGATAGCAGCAACGGTCAAATAGATCGACCTCAGTCAATTTCGATTGACTAAAGGGGATAAAGGGAATTAAACCGGAAATCTTAAAAGACAGGCATAAGGGGGATTATTTGACCTAATATCCCTGATAATTACTCCTGTTCTAGAATATGTGCGGTAGATCACCCCTACTTTCAGATCGGTAGGCTATTATAAGACGAATATAAAGCTCAGTAAAATCACGGTTTGAGTTTGTCCACTTTATTGCTGTCACTGACGTAGCAATAGAGTCGTAAAACTCCCACCCTAATTTCAGACCAGTTTTTGATCGACTTTATTGTCTCGCTGTTGTCTGTAACACTGAACTTTTAGTCCTCTTTCAGCATTATCGATTCGATCCACATGACCATTTACGTTGGAAACCTGTCTTACCAAGCTACCGAAGAAGACTTGCGCTCAGTCTTTGCTGAGTACGGTGAGGTTAAGCGAGTTGTCTTGCCCACAGACCGTGAAACAGGTCGGATGCGCGGCTTTGCTTTTGTTGAAATGACAGAAGATGCCCAAGAAGACTCTGCCATTACTGAATTGGATGGTGCTGAATGGATGGGGCGTCAGCTCAGAGTCAACAAAGCCAGACCCAGAGAAGAAAACAATCGCGGTGGAGGTAATCGCGAGCGTTTTTAGGGGGCGATCGCTTTTATAAATAGCACTGGCTTCCAGACAGGGAGTTTTAGCAAAACTGAGAAAAAATTTCTCAAGTTGGCACAAATAAGCGAGTGGTGGTTAATAAGACCATCACTCGCTTATTGGGATTTATACAGCTAGCTTCCCTAGTTAATCTCCCAGACAGATCCCCAAGCCTCTAGCCGTTTTGACCAAAGTACCATCGGGATCGACCGCTTGGTATTGGCTGATGGCGTCAGCGATAGGGACATGTACAACCTGACGGTTTTGCCAAGTGACCATGCAGTCATACTTTTCTTCTGCAATCAAATCGACAGCCGCGACCCCGAACGCCGCCGCAATCAGGCGATCGAGGGGCGATGGAATGCCGCCGCGCTGGGTATGTCCGAGGACGGTGACCCGCGTTTCTGCACCACTATAGGTAGAAATCTGATCGGCTAAGTAGTGACCGACACCACCAAAACGGTAAGCACCAGAGCGATCGCTTTGGGTGATAGATTCCCCCCCTGTCGTGCAAACCGCTTCAGAGACAATCGCCACACAAAAATGTTTGCCCTGTGCTTGGCGCTCTTTGATTTTGCGGCAGACCTTTTCTAGAGTGTAGGGAATTTCGGGGATCAAGATCACATCCGCTCCACCTGCGATCCCGGCGCAGATGGCAATGTGTCCAGCATCGCGTCCCATCACTTCTAAGATCATCACCCGGTCATGGCTGGCTGCGGTGAAGTGCAAGCGATCCAGCGCTTCGGTGGCAATGTTCACGGCGGTATCAAAACCGATAGACCGCTCCGTGATCCCGACATCATTGTCAATGGTTTTGGGGATGCCAACGAAATTTATCCCCCCTTGTTGCGCGAGTTTACGCAAAATTGCCAAGCTGCCATCACCACCAATCCCAATCAAGGCGCTCAATCCCAGTTGATGGTAGCCGTCAATAATTTCCTGGGAGCGATCACATAAATTCCCATCCGGCATCGGAAAGGCAAAAGGGTTGCCCTTATTCGTGGTGCCTAAAACCGTTCCTCCCATTGAGAGCAACCTATCGACCTTCTCTTGTTCAAAGTGCATGACTTGTGGAGGACGGCTCATCAGTCCTTGAGTCGCTCGGCAAATACCCAGTACCTCCCAGCCATAAGTCCCCATTGCCCGATGGACAACCGCACGAATCACCGCATTCAATCCGGCACAATCCCCTCCACTGGTGAGAATGCCAATTCGTTTCTGTGCTCCCATATCCTTTAAATACTTCCAGAGAGTAGGAGATTTAACTCCAGGCAGATTTTACAGCGTCAGTTGTAGTTTCATTTCTGTAGTTCATCTAAAGTTAGACGACTCTACAGACACGCCTTCTTAAGATAGAGATAGGGCAATTTGCACAATTTATACCAGCCGATTATGGCATCGGTCGCCAAACCCCCGCCCAGTCAATGAAGAGCGTTACTTGATAGGGAAAACAAAACTATGACCGCAGACATCAATCAACCTCTAGATCAGGAGTATGCTCTGGATCGAGATTGCACAACACTGTCTCGTCACGTTCTACAACAACTGCAAAGCTTTAGCGCCGAAGCCCAAGACCTCAGTGCAATCATGAATCGCATTGCCTTGGCAGCCAAATTGATTTCTCGACGCCTTACCCGTGCGGGATTAGTAGAAGGAGCATTAGGATTTACAGGAAACGTGAACGTGCAAGGCGAATCCGTCAAGAAGATGGATGTCTATGCTAACGATGTATTTATCTCGGTGTTCAAGCAAAGTGGTCTAGTTTGCCGCTTAGCGTCCGAGGAAATGGACAAACCCTACTACATTCCGGAAAACTGCCCAATTGGACGTTATACCCTGCTGTATGACCCCATTGATGGTTCCTCCAATGTAGATATCAACTTGAACGTTGGAGCGATATTTTCCATTCGCAAGCAAGAAGGCGACGATATCGACGGCGACGCCCGCGACTTGCTGCAAAACGGACATCAGCAAATTGCGGCTGGCTACGTTCTGTATGGGCCCAGCACCGTGCTGGTATACTCCATTGGCAGAGGCGTTCATGCCTTCACCCTCGATCCTAGCCTGGGTGAATTTATCCTCTCTAGCGAAAATATCCAGGTTCCTCAGCACGGCCCAGTGTACAGCGTCAACGAAGGGAACTTCTGGCAATGGGAAGATTCAATCCGCAACTACATCCGCTACGTACATCGCCATGAAGGATACACCGCGCGATACGGTGGCGCATTAGTGGGAGATTTTCACCGCATCCTTTTCCAAGGGGGCGTATTCCTCTACCCAGGCACAATCAAGAAACCGGAAGGCAAACTAAGATTACTGTATGAATCGGCTCCTCTGGCCTATTTGATTGAGCAAGCGGGCGGAAAAGCGAGTACAGGAACGCAGAAGATAATGGATGCCGTACCCAAGGAACTCCATGCTCGCACGCCCTTATTTATTGGCAGCAAAGAGGATGTGGAACTTGTGGAGTCCTTCATTGAGGAAGGAGTAAGAGATAAAAAGGAGACCACTATGGCACATTCTTAAATAACTGTTAGGAATGAAGAGTCGGTAACAAAAAAAACAGCGAAAAAAAAGCTAACAGCGAACAATCAAAAAGCAATTACTGGAGCAAAAATATGACATCGACAGCTAACAATCCAATTTTTAGAATCGTCAAAGATTTTGGTCAGAGTATCTGGATGGATAATCTAACTCGTGACCTAGTTGAGTCGGGCGAACTCAAGCAGCTCATTGAAAACCGAGGCGTACGCGGCATTACATCAAATCCTGCCATCTTTGAGAAGGCAATTGCGGGTAATGCAGTTTATGACGCTGACATCGAAGCGGGTATCCGTGAAGGGAAGTCGGTTTTAGAGATTTATGAATCCTTAGTTTTTGAAGATATTCGCAATGCCTGCGATATCCTCAAACCTATCTACGACGAAACTCATGGATTGGATGGATACGTCAGTATTGAAGTTACTCCAACGATCGCCAACGATACCGAAAAAACGATCAGCGAAGCCCGACGCTACTACCAAGAAATTGGTCGTGAAAATGTGATGATCAAAATTCCTGGTACAAAGCAGGGATTACCAGCGGTAGAGCAAGTGATCAGTGAAGGCATCAACGTTAATATCACGTTGTTGTTCTCTGTAGACAGCTACAAAGAAACTTTCATGGCGTATATTCGTGGTTTAGAAAAGCGAGTAAATGAGGGCAACGACATCAATAAAATCGCCTCAGTTGCTAGCTTCTTCCTGAGCCGGATTGATATCAAAATCGACGGTGCTATTGACGACAAACTGGAAGCCGGAGTTGACCGGATTGAGAAAGAAGTCGAACTCAAGACAATCAAAGGCAAAATAGCGATCGCCAACGCTAAAGTTGCTTATCAGGAATTCAAAAAGATTATCCAAAGCGACCGTTGGAAAGCCCTTTCTGCTAAAGGAGCCAACGTGCAACGGCTACTTTGGGCAAGCACCAGTACCAAAAACCCGGAATACAGCGATGTCATGTACGTCGATGAGCTGGTAGGCCCCAATACCGTTAACACTCTGCCTCCTAGCACCATTGAAGCCTGTGCTGACCACTGCGATCCCGCCAACCGCATTGAAGCCAACGTTGAGGAAGCTTACAACTTGATAGAAAGTCTTAAAGACCCCGACATCGACATCAACCTCGACGAAGTGATGGTTGAACTGCTGGATGAAGGAATTGACAAATTCGTCAAACCCTTTGAATCATTAATGGCATCCCTGGAAGAGAAAGTAAAACGCCTAGCAACCGTTTCCTAATCAGACTCAACTTTAGGAGCAGGGGGTTAGCGCTCAAGTCAATTTGGCAATCTACTAAGCTAACCTCTTTGCTCCTAAAGTTTTTAACCAAGGTGCTTATTAATTTTTCCAGTCAATCAGTTGCAATAAATATGGCTACATTGTTAGAAAATCCCCTACGCGTTGGATTGCGACAGGAGCGGATACCCGAACCGTTGATTCTAGTAATCTTTGGGGCATCTGGAGACCTCACCCAACGTAAGCTGGTGCCATCAATCTATCAACTAAAACGGGAACGACGCTTACCTCCAGAAATTACGGTTGTTGGCGTGGCTCGTCGCGACTGGAGTCATGACTACTTCAGAGAGCAGATGCGGACTGGAGTTGAAGAATTTGCTGATGGCATCGGCTCGGAAGAAATCTGGGAAGACTTTGCTCAGGGTTTGTTTTACTGTTCAGGTGATATTGACAAACTAGAAAGCTACCAGAAACTGAAAGCTCTCTTGGATGAACTGGACGGTAAACGGGGAACGATGGGCAATCGGGTATTTTACCTGGCAGTAGCTCCCAAATTTTTTCCAGAAGCGATTCGCCAACTGGGAGATGCCCAGATGCTCACAGATACGGTAAAAAACCGGATCGTGATTGAAAAGCCCTTTGGTCGAGATTTAAGCTCAGCGCAGACCCTTAACCGCGTGGTGCAGCAAGTCTGCAAAGAAAGTCAGGTTTACCGCATTGACCACTACCTCGGCAAGGAAACGGTTCAAAACCTCTTAGTTTTCCGGTTTGCCAACGCGATTTTTGAGCCGCTGTGGAACCGTCAGTTTGTCGATCATGTGCAAATCACTGTGGCAGAAACGGTTGGTGTCGAAGACCGGGCGGGTTACTACGAAAGCTCTGGGGCGCTGCGGGATATGGTGCAAAATCACCTGATGCAGCTCTTTTGCCTGACGGCGATGGAACCACCAAATTCCTTGGATGCTGATAGCATTCGCACTGAAAAGGTGAAGGTGATTCAATCAACCTATCTGTCAGACCTGAACAGCCTGGAAAATTGTGCCGTGCGAGGTCAGTATTCGGCGGGATGGATGAAGGGAAAACCCGTTCCTGGGTATCGGGAAGAAGAGGGGGTAAATCCTAAGTCCACCACACCGACTTATGTGGCGATGAAGTTTTTAGTTGATAACTGGCGCTGGCAAGGGGTACCGTTTTATCTGCGGACTGGAAAGCGATTGCCGAAAAAGATCAGTGAGATTTCGATTCAGTTTCGGGAAGTGCCGCACATGATCTTTCAGTCGGCAGCCCAACAAGCGAGTCCTAATGTGCTGACGTTGCGGATACAGCCGAATGAGGGGATTTCGCTGCGATTTGAGGCGAAAATGCCGGGTTCAGAATTGCGATCGCGTTCCGTAGAGATGGACTTTAGCTATGGTTCGTCCTTCGGAATGGCAACAGCGGATGCCTACAATCGCTTATTGCTAGACTGCATGTTAGGAGACCAAACTCTCTTTACCCGTGCTGATGAGGTAGAAGAAGCCTGGCGAGTTGTCACACCAGCATTGACCGCCTGGGAATCTCCCTTTGATCCCACCAAGATTCCTCAGTATGAAGCTGGAACCTGGGAACCAAAAGAAGCAGAACTAATGATCAACCGCGATGGTCGTCGCTGGCGTAGACCGTAATTGTAGGGAAAAGCCTGGTTACAAGCAAGCCCAGCAATATTACTTCCAGAAGAATGCGCTTGTTGATACAGCCCTGCAAGCTTTGAGCCTTTACACTTTGAAGCTCTCACCTGCAATCTTCTCACTCTAAGTTTTTAACTTCAATTGATTATGAGCATACAGTCTCCTCCTCTTGTTTCTATACAACCGCCCAAAGATGTCTCATTAAGTGAGATTGAAGCAGAATTAGGTCAAATTTGGCAAAGTCGCGAAGGTGACAACGGCAACAAGGATATTCCCTCAGCCATGCGGGCAACGACGTTCAATTTTGTTGTCTATGAGCCTTCTGAAAGCCAACAAATACTAGCCGCTTTGGGATTTTATCGTGGCCCGATTGATGGCATCGATGGGCCTCAGACGAAAGCCGCCATCAAAGCGGCACAAAAAGTCTATAAACTGCCCGTGACGGGGAAAGGCGATCGCGAACTCCTCAATCAGCTCAGAGGCTCCTTCGAGAACCTTAAGCAGGGGAAAGAAGACGTTGTCGGTGGCGCGAATGAAATCCAGTACAATCCCGCAAGCGAGGGAAATGGTATTGCCGATGCGATCGCTGCCACTAATCCCTGCCGGATCATTGCCTTGTGTCCCATGCTGGGTGAAGACGAAGGCGTCACAGCCCAAGTCTCAGCCTATTGTCCAGTCCAGAAGTACAACCAGAATACTCTCGTTTGCTGCGAGTACATTACCCTACGGGGAACTGCCACAGCACTGGAGCGAATTGGGGGCATGATCTCGGCGTTGATGGTCAGCGGTCTTCCCAATATTGTTTGGTGGAAAGCTACACCGGACTCAGAATATGGGCTTTTCGATCGCCTTGCCAAAATCAGCAACAATATCGTTATTGACTCCAGTTCCTTCAATGACACAGAGACTGACCTGTGGAAAGTGGCGGAACTGGTTAAGCAGGATACACCGATTGTTGATTTGAACTGGCGCAGACTCGCTCCTTGGCAAGAGCTGACGGCGGCGGCTTTTGATCCCCCAGACCGCCGGGAATCACTGAAGGCGGTTGATCGGGTGACGATTGACTACGAAAAAGGCAATCCCGCACAAGCCCTGATGTTCCTCGGCTGGCTGGCAAGTCGGTTGCAGTGGCGTCCCGCTTCCTATAACGAAGAAGGTGGCACCTACGACCTGAAGCGGATTAAGTTTACAACCACCGATCAACGCACCGTAGAAGCGGAACTGGCAGCAATTCCTACCGCAGATTCGGGAGACATTCCCGGTGACTTGATTAGCCTGCGTCTGAGTTCTACCGACATGGAGGCAGACTGCTGCACCGTCTTGTGTTCGGAAACCACCGGATGTATGCGGATGGAAGCTGGGGGTGGCGCTCAGTCTTGCCGCATTCAGCAGGTGACACCATTGTTTGATCAAAAGGCGGAGGTCTTATTGAGTCAGCAATTGCGTCGCGTCGGTCGAGAGATGCTTTATACAGAGAGCTTGGCAGAGATGGCGAAGATCCTGGAACTTAAATAGGTCGGAGCGGGTTTGATTGTTGATTAGAATGAGTGGGCTAAACCCGCCCTTATACAGTTCAACATGGCTTTGATTATTGCTGGCGATCGCAGTGGGGTGGGCAAGACAACAGTCACGCTCGCCCTGTTGTCGTCTTTGCGGCGACATTCTCAGGTGCAATCCTTTAAGGTGGGGCCAGATTACATCGATCCGATGTTTCACTCCTTAGTTACCGGGCGTCCTTGCCGCAATTTAGACCCGGTGCTGACTTCTGAGACTTACGTGCAAGAGTGTTTTGCCCATCATCAAGAGGGTGTAGATTGCGCCCTCGTTGAAGGGGTGATGGGGTTATTTGATGGTGCTTCTGGAGAGGATGACTGGGCAAGTACCGCACACATTGCTAGGCTGCTAGATTTGCCCGTGCTATTGGTGATTGATTGCAGTCGCATGTCTCGCTCCGTCGCTGCGATCGCCCACGGCTATCGTTCTCTCGATCCCCGCATTCATCTAGCAGGTGTCGTGCTAAATCGCGTCGGCAGCGATCGCCACCTACAACTCCTCCAAGACGCTCTACAATCGATAAATTTACCCATTTTGGGGATTCTACGGCGTCAGGATAACATCACCATTCCCGACCGTCATCTCGGCTTAGTCCCCACTGATGAACTTTCTGAGTTAAATGCGATCGTTGACCAGCTTGCTGAACTAGGAAAGGAATGCTTTGACTGGAAACAACTATTACCACTTCTAGCGCCCCAAGTTTCTCCCTCAAAACCCACCCCTCAAAACTCAACCCCCTCAGGACTTAGCACTCAGTACTCAGCACTGATCAGAGTCGCCTTAGCACGCGATCGCGCTTTTAGTTTCTACTACCCGGATAATCTCGACCTGCTGCAACAGTTGGGTGCAGAACTCGTCCCCTGGAGTCCCCTCACCGACAGTAATTTGCCACCAGATATTCAAGGGCTGTACTTGGGCGGGGGTTTTCCCGAAGTCTTTGCTCAACAGCTTAGTGATAACGTGCAGGCGCGTGAGGCTATTCGCGCGGCTATCTTGACAGGAATGCCAACTTATGCAGAGTGTGGCGGCTTGATGTACCTCTCGGAAGGCATTACCGATTTTGAGGGTCAAACTTGGCCAATGGTGGGAGTATTGCCCACAACGGCGGTGATGGGAAAGCGTCTCACTTTAGGATATCGAGAGGCAACTGCATTGCAAGATAGTTCCCTCTTATCGGCTGGCGAAGTCGTCTGGGGACACGAATTTCACCGCTCCCAGTTGACAGCTAACCCAGAAAAGCCACTTTTCCAGACACGGGGCTATCATCCCCAAAGTCCAGTTAATACCGAAGGATGGCAACAGTCTCAGCTACATGCTTCTTACATTCATTTGCATTGGGGAGGGTGTCCAGAGATTCCCCGGCAATTCTTGCAACGTTGTCAGCTAAAAAATTAACAAATGTTAGATTAATTCGCTGAAATTTTAGCAATCTAAGTTGTTGCAGTAATGTAGTTAACCAAGGTCAGGAGTCTGCAATTCCAGCGATCCAAAAGCGATCAAGTGTGACATTGTGCAGAGAAAACGCGATCGCTCTCTTGTGTGTTGCTGCGAATTCAAGAGCGATCGCGTCGTTGAAATTCCTGTATACAAATATTCACTCCACATTCACACCTCAGAGGGAGTTAACTTAAATCTCTAACTTTAACTATGGAAGTAGAGGTAATAGTATATGGCGTTACAGAAGCAAGCAAAATTTTTGAAGGTAACGCTAGCTTCACTACACACAAATATTAGAAAGAGAAAACCATGTTTCAAAACACAGAGATGTTGCTGGCTTTGTACAGCACTCAACATTGGCTTGCCAAAATTCCCAGGGGTCGTGCAGTGACTCCGCCAGTCACAACCCCACCGGAGCCAATCGTGATGTTTTCGAGTCCCCAATTTTTTGTCGCCTTGGTTGCTGGGGTACTCATGGCATTTGCCTTCCAATTTTTGTTAACCAACTTTACGATTGCCGCAGGTATTTCCAGCGGAGAGAATGCCCTAGAAGCTGAAGCGGCTGATAGCTGGGGCGGCAAGGTTCGCGAAGTAGAATCTAAGGTAGGGTTATGGGCATTAGTAACTGTCAACATTGCCATATTTGCGGCTTGTTTTCTGGCAGTGAAGCTAACCCTGATTAATAGCATCACCCTGGGAGCAATTACAGGGGTTGTCATTTGGTCAGCATTCTTCTTGCTGCTACTCTGGGTTAGCTCTACAGCAATTGGTTCTGTAGTCGGTTCCTTCGCTAACACCGCAGGTGCAGGCTTACAAGGAGTCATGGGCGTAGCCGCCACAGCCCTTGGTGGAAGTGCGGCAAATGCTCAGATTGTCAATACTGTTGAAGACTCTGTAGCGGCGGTTCGCCGGGAATTGACTTCGGCTGTTGATCCAACTAGTGTTCGGGAGACAGTGCAAGACTACGTAGCAGATTTGCAGATACCGCAGCTAGACTTCAAACAGATTCGGAAGGAGTTTGAAAACTTGCTCAGTGGTTCCGAGTTGCGATCGCTAGCTGATAGTGACGTTCTGCAAAACGTGAACCGTCAGACTTTCGTGGATTTAGCCAGCAGTCGCACAGACTTATCAAAACAAGAGATTAATCAGCTTGCAGACCAGCTAGAAGGTGCTTGGAAACAGGTATTAGGTCAGCAGCAACAAGCCAATCCCCAGGCAAAACTGCTCAACTTCCTCCAGTCTGCCAGTCCAGAGGAGCTAACATCCGATCAGCTCAGTGCTCGGCTAGGGCAACTTGTTGGCGTTGGATCGGACAAAGGTAATGGCAATGGCAATGGCAGTAATGGTAAGACTTTAGGGGAGCGAGCTTTACAGTTTGGTGTGAGCGCTCTACTGGGTAGAGTCGTGTCGCGGACAGACCTCTCCGATTTAGATGTGGAAAAAATTTCCAGCCAGTTGCAGCAGTTCAAAGATAAAGCCACCCAGCAGGCTGGAGCGGCGGCTGATCAGGTAACTGATAAGTTACCCGCGCCACCTTTTAATACGATTAAGGCAGATGTGGAAAACTACCTGCTCAATTCCAAACCTTGGCACCTCAACCGAGAAACGATTAAGCAGGAATTTAGAGACGTTATCTATGACCCGGAAGCGGCTCCGGGAATTGTTCGCCAGCAGTTAGAGCAACTGAATGCAGATTACTTCGTGCAACTGCTCAATCAACGAGATGATATCGACTCTGAGAAAGTTTCAGGGATTGCAGATCAGCTCGAAGAACTCCGCACACAAGTGTCTAACTCCGTTCAAGAGTCGGAAGGGAATGAGCGATCGCAAGACCTCCGTCGTCGGGTCGAAAATTATCTCCGCTCGACTGACAAGGAAGAACTGAACCCAGAGGGAATCGAGAGCGATTTCAAAACGCTTCTAGAAGACCCAGAGGCTGGTACTGAAGCGCTGCTCGATCGCCTCTCGCAGTTCGACCGCGATAGCTTAGTCCAAATGCTCAAAGAGTCACGCCAAGACCTCAACGAGGAGGAAGCCAATCAAGTTGTCGAGCGGCTTGTGAGTACTCGCGATCGCGTCTTGTCAGAAGCTCAAGAACTGCAAGACCAAGCCCAAGCCAAAGCAGAAGAACTAGGGCAAAAGGTAGAATCCTATCTACGGAACACAGACAAAAAAGAACTCAATCCCAAAGGCATCAAGCAAGAGTTGCAAACTCTTTTAGATGACCCGCAAGCAGGCGTCAAAGCGCTACGGAAGCGGCTCTCGCATTTTGACCGCGATACATTGGTGCAATTGCTCAATCAGCGCCAAGATTTGAGCGAGGAACAGATCAATCAAGTCATCGACCAGTTTGAAGACGTGCGACACAATATCCTGCACGCACCGCAACAATTAACTGGTCAAGCAAAAGAGCAGTACGATCAGCTGACGAATCAGATTGCTCAGTATCTGCAAAACACCAATCTAGACGAACTCGACCCCGAAGGCATTCAACGGGATTTAGCAAAACTTCTGGATGACCCGAAAGCCGGGACGTTGGCGCTACGCAAACGACTCTCTGAAGTGGATCGAGAAACCTTGGTTAAGTTACTCAGTCAACGGGAAGACTTGAGCCAAGAGCAAGTAAATCAAATTATCGACCGCTTGCAACATGCGATTCGCAGCCTTGTCAAAGCACCGCGACGCTTGGCAAGTCGTGCACAAAATACGGTCAGGGATTTCCAATCAGATCTTGCCGGATATCTGCGGAACACGAACAAAGAAGAACTTAACCCCGAAGGTATTAAGCGAGACTTGCAAGTGTTGTTCAACGATCCGCAGGAAGGATGGAAGAGTGTAAGCGATCGCCTCTCTCATTTCGATCGAGGTACTCTGGTGTCACTGCTGTCGCAACGAGAGGATATCTCTGAGTCAGAAGCCAACGAGATTGCGGATAATATCGAATCAGTCCGCGATCGTTTTGTCGAACAAGCTCAGGCAGTTCAGCATCAGGTACAATCAGCCATCGATAGCGTTTTTGGCAGAGTTCAGCATTACCTCAACTCCCTGGAGCGTCCCGAACTCAACTATGAGGGGATTAAGCAAGACTTCCGCCAACTGTTTGACGATCCAGAAGCAGGTTGGGATGCGCTACGCGATCGCGTTGGTCAATTTGACCGGGATACCTTAGTCGCGCTCTTAAGCTCTCGTGAGGACATCTCTGAGGCAGATGCCAACCGGACAATCGCTCAGATTGAAGGGGCGCGCGATCGCGTACTCAGTCGCGCCGAACGCCTGCAAGGAGAAGCTCAAAAACGAGTTAAAGAACTCCAGCACAAGGCGAAGCAGCAAGTGGAAGAAACCCGAAAAGCTGCTGCAACAGCGTCTTGGTGGCTATTTGGTACAGCGATTACCTCTGTAGCGGTGGCGGCTTTCGCTGGTGTATTAGCTGTAGGCGGTTTCGCCTTGTTTGGTTAATAGTTAACGACTTCAAATTTAATAACCCTATCAAGCCCCCTGAAGTGGGGGCTTTTTTTTTGGCGATTTGATCATGGTGTAGGGAGTACGATGCACTAACGCTTTCTAGAAGAAAATTTCATCCCTCAACCTCGTACACCGTCTCATCTTCCTTGCGCCATGCTGGATCGACAATGCAAATAAACACCAGTGGTTCTTCTCCGCAGTTATGAATAAACTGCTTGGCATTAGGAGGAATATACACCGCATCACCCGGCTCAACCCGTTGGGTTTCGGCGTCAATGTGCATCTCTCCGATACCGCTGATGATGTAGTAAACCTCAGAGGTTTTTAAGGAGTGGGGAATAGAGGTTTTCCCGACTGGCACGATCGCATGAGCCAAACTATAGCGCAACTCCAAGGGCTGCTTGTCTGGGTGCAATAACTCCCGTAGCAGCGTGCCATCTCCGGCAACAAATTCTGGACAGGTATTGAGAGGTTGAATTAGCATTCCTCAATTCTCTGGCAATTCGGCGCAGTTAAACTGTTTACTCTGTTGCGGAATAAGCATTTTTTTGAGGACAGTAATCTCTACAGTTAATCGCCGCCTCAGAATTGGCAATCGAGGGGTGTACTGTGCATTTGAGATGATAGTCATTTGTAAAGAACTGACAGTCCGTACAGGGGATTTGATGCATGGTTTTTAGCTGCGCTGCGCCAGATTGGATGCTCGTCCAGAGGGTGAGAACGAACAAGGCAGCTAATGACCACGCGAAGACAAAGCACAACGGTACTAAATAAGGCTCGATGGCATGAACTAGAGGATAAAGAAGTTGAAACATAAGACTACAAATATAGCTAGATAACTTTACATAACTTAAATACTACTCAGCACTCAGAACTAAAACACTACTGTAGGCAGATATTTAAGTTCTTCTTTAAGTAGAAGGCTACTGATGATTGATTGGGTTAGGATACAGTCACTTTAGCGCTTTGAGCAATTCTTCAGATATGTAACTTCTACTTAATCTGTTTAATTGCCGTTGAAGAAAAGAAAACTTGTGCATCTACGAAAAATAGCGATCGCTTGCCGCAGCACGGTTACTAACGGGTGCAGCAGACTTTTAGGCGTTTCACGCCCGAAACATTAAAGGTGAACGCAGTCATTGACCTCAGTGATCTGACTATGCCTCCATATCTGCCATCCCGCATCCCGTGCTGTTTGTCCCCAAGGATTTTGACAATTTTTTTATCCTCTTGTACCTAGACTGACAATCCTAGGTGTATTTCACGGGATGCACTCCCTATGTTTATCTCTTCTTTCCTTGACGACAGCAGTGCCTTTCCTTCGGAGCTAGTTCAATTTAGCTCTACAGCAGCTTTAAATGGTTTTCCTCTAAAGAAAAAACGGCAAGCCTTATATCATGCTTCACCGTTGATGCCCTTGAGGGATAGAGATTTAGATGCACTGGAAGGCTTTTTTGAGCGAGATGATATAGAGGAAATTCAAGCGGACATCGCTTGTACTCTCCTCTGGCTTGTGCCTGCCCCCTGTTGGGAAGACAGCCCCTTTGATTTGGAGTTTCTTGGGGAATATCTATAAAAGAAAAGGCGTTAAAACGGGATGTCGTCTAAGTCTCTTGGCTCTTCAGGTGGGGCTTGGGTTTTAGTAGATTGGCGGGGTAAATCTGCTGTGGTTGTACTGAAATTCCTGTCTAAGTCGGCATCATTCGCGGCTGATGATTTGCTTGCCCTTAACGGGACAACAACATTATTCGACTTAGAGGTCGGGATCGCAGAGCTGGGGATGGTAGTCGGTGCGGCGGCGGAGGACGCAAAATTACTGCTGCTACCGATTTTGTACAGGCGGGAAGCCGTTAATTCGGCGCGTTTTTCCTTGAAACCTTCCGGGCGATCGATGGTATTCATACTCAGGCGACCTTCAATCACAACTTGATCGCCAGTAGCATAATTTTCTTTAATTTCGTTCGCTAAATTGCCCCAACCCACTACCTTCAATGTTGTCGGTGGGTCTTCTGGTTTCTGCCCAGGAAACTCTACAACCATTTGAGTAAGGGGAGTTTGGTTATCTGCGGTGTAGCGCAGTTCTGGGTCTTGAATGATCTGTGCCATCAAGATGCAACTGTTCATGTCTCATGTCTCCTGGGGCTTTCTATAATTATCAGCCTGCCATATCTGTCAACAATTGTGTTTATTGTTGTGCAAGAGATGCATCTTCACCTATCTCTATGCAACTGTATCTTGCTGCAGGTAGCGTTGTGCTGGCGCATAAAAACGCGATCGCTTCTGGCAGGTCAAAAAAGATCGAGGAGTCCGGATTTTAAAGAGCGTCCTCCTGACTTTTCATAGAACAAGTGTACCAACAAAGCCTAAGGGTTGCTGCTCTTTTGTCACTCGCTTGAGAAATTAATCACGAGTGACAAAAGGTGCCGCCATTGGTTTATAACAAGGCTTCGGCTTTGGTGCCTTCCATTCCTTGCTCTTGTTCAACGAAATCTTGAACGTAGCTGCGATACTCGCGCAGAGTGTTATCGACCCATTCCCGGTCGTCACTGTTGGCGAAGATATGCACCATGGGTTCTCCCGCATCGGGTAAAATTAGCACCCAACTTTCATGTTGGTGATTGACGATTTTTACCCCGTCAATCAGTTCCAACTCTTCTGCCGGATGAGTTTCTACCAAATGGCGCATCAGCGCTCCCTTGACAGTCCAGGGGCAACGCACGGTATAGGTCTTGTGGGAAACGCGAGGCAGTTCGGAGCGAATTTCCGCTAGCGATCGCTCCTGCACCGTCAGCATTTCAATCAACTTCGCAATGCAGAACATCGCATCAAAGCCAGGGTGCAGTTGGGGGAAGATAAAGCCCATTTCACTGCTACCACCCAGCACCACATTGGGATTTGTCCGGCAAGCTTCCATGAGGGCAGCAGGATTGGCTTTGGTGCGAATCACTTTCCCGTCGTGACGCCGAGCCAACTGTTCCATGGCGCTGGAGCATTGCACAGGCACAACCACAGAACTTCTAGGGTTCGCCGTCAGCATAATGCTAACCATCAATGCGGTGAGCATTTCGCCCCGGATAGACATTCCTGATTCGTCTACCAAAATTAGCTGTTCGCCGTTAGCGGATACCTGAACGCCAAAATTAGCTTTCAGGGCTTCTACTACATGACCAAGCTGATTGAGCAATGCTTCCCGTTCAATGGTAGAAAGCGAGTTTTGGTTCAAGCTGGCATTGAGCACCACCGCATCGCAACCAAACTTGGCTAGAAGTTGAGGCAGCACGGCACCGGAGACGGCATAAGCGTAGTCAATTACCACCTTCGAGCCACTATTACGAATTGCTTCAATATTCAGGTGATTGCCAAATCCAGTGCTGTAAGCATCAAGCACCTGACTGGGGTAGCTGACATTACCAATTTCTTGAATTTGCGATCGCCGCAAGTCTTCTTTAAAGTACGCCCCTTCAATTTTTTTCTCTTGTCCTTTAGAAATATTGATGCCCTTGGAGTCAAAAATCTCGATCAAAATATAATCGGGACGATCGGGGTGAATCCGCACATGGATACCCCCCGCCACTGAAAGCGTCGGGAGAACCTTGCGGGCTACAGGAATCGCTGTGGCTTCTAGGTTTTGGACGTGAACCCCAACAGACATCAACCCCGCAATCAGCGATCGCGAAACCATGCGGGAAATACTCCGTTGGTCACGGGAGACTGCCACCTGAGAACCGGGCTTTAGTGTTGAACCATAAGCTGCTCCCAGCTTCACCGCAAACTCTGGGGTAATGTCGATGTTGGCTAAACCCTGCACGCCTCGCTGACCAAAGAGGTTGCGTTGCGCCGTGTGTCCCCAAATTAAATTGATGTTAAGGGTTGCCCCCGACTCAATATTTTTGCTGGGCCAGACGCGCACGCCAGGACTGATCTGTGCTTCTTCACCAATAGTGGAGAGGGAACCCACGACAGCCCCTTCTAAAACATGGGCACGACGGTCTACCCGCGTTCCCCTGGCAATGACACAAGCACGTAGATGAACCTCATCGCCAATAATTGCCCCATTCCAAAGAATCGGGCGCTTCAAGTCGGCATCTGCCCCCACAGTGACATTGTCACCAATCACTGTTCCTGCTTCAATATGTACTCGCGCTCCAATGCGACAGTTACTGCCAATTAAAGCCGGAGTGTCAATTTTGGCGGAGGGTTCAATAAATGTATTTTGACCCACCCACAGTCCAGGCTTTTGCTCCTCGTAGGCAAAATCTAGTTCCACCTTATGAGCCAAACCGTCATATTGGGCTTCTCGGTAAGCATCCAAGTGACCAACATCACACCAGTAGCCCTCGGCAATGTAGCCGTACATTGGATCGCCCTTCTCCAGCATTAAGGGAAACAACTCTTTTGAGAAGTCATATTCCCGGTTTTCTGGCATGTAGTCGAGAACTTCTGGCTCCAGAATGTAGGTGCCAGTATTGACGGTATCTGAAAAAATTTCGCTAGTAGACGGTTTTTCTAAAAACCGATTAATGCGGTGGTCTTCATCAGTAATAACGACGCCAAAATCCACTGGGTTCGGAACGCGAGTCAGTACCAGTGTTGCTTTAGATTTCCGGCTTTTGTGGAACTCAATCGCCCCACGTAAGTCAAAGTCTGTAATGCTATCACCACTAATGACAAGAAAGGTTTCATCCAACAACTCGGCAATGTTTTTTACACAACCCGCCGTTCCCAAAGGCTGGTCTTCTTCAACGGCATAGGTGAGCTGCACGCCAAAGTCACTGCCATCTTGGAAGTAATCTCGCATTACATCTGGCAGATAATGCAGCGTTGCGATGACTTCCGTAATTTGATTGCGCTTGAGCAAATTGATAATATGCTCGGCAATCGGTCGGTTCAAAATCGGTACCATTGGTTTGGGAAGGTCGCAGGTGAGGGGTCTCAACCGAGTTCCCGAACCGCCAGCCATCAGCACGGCTCTCATAATTTCTCCTGTGTGTGTCTTGAGGTGCGTCGTCTCGTCTTTATGTACATCTCGTTATACAGTTTCCTACGACAATTAAATTTCAGGTATCCTCCACAAGGTGCGATTCAGTAAGAACCCAGTTGCTTCTGGTGATACTATGAGCTTTTCTCAATGGTGAATTTACGTCCTATAACATCCAAATCCTGGCAGGGATTGGGCTGACAACAGACTATCGGCGAGGGTGAAACTGAGCAAAAGTTTAATAAACTTTGCCTACCTCAATGTGAGGGTGACACTACAATGATGCAGTCGCTAGACTAGAACTAGTTCAATGCTACTTTGCCCTGTAGATGGAATCAATTCCGTAGACTCCCTTACAATCTGGCGGCAATTGTATTTTCAAGGGTATAGCAAAGGAGTAATAGCCCAGTCAGAGAGCGAAGGCTACGGAAGCTTGGATATGGACGGTTACTTGCTTTGACCGGGGCTATCTGGTCAGTTTTCACTAAGGGGTTGATTAGATGAAATTGCTAATTATTTTTGCTTTGTTGGGGTATGGATACGGGGCTTGGAAGTTTTGGAAAGGCTTTGGGCGAACCAACTTCAACCGGAATTTGCCGAATCGCATTACTTTATCGTTGCTATGGCCGGCGCTGATTGTGGCGAATAAGTCTTATCGTCAAAACTTTAATAAGGCACTCAAAGGCTAGGAGCCGTAAGGATGGTGGGTCGTCTCTGGTTAATTGGTGGGACAACAGAAAGTGCCCAGTTAGCCAAAGCGATCGCGGCTCTGCAACTGCCCTGTACAGTTACCGTGACAACGGCAGCAGCAACAGCACTTTACCCCCAATGTCCTCATTTACAGATTGTTGTCGGACGACTGGATGATATTCAGTTAGCGCGATTTTGCAAAAAGTGGCAAATTACTGCGATTTTAGACGCTTCCCATCCTTATGCGATCGCCGTCTCTAAATCCGCGATCACGCTAGCTAGTCAATACCAAATTCCCTATCTGCGCTTTGAGCGTCCCACCCTAGAAACTTCCACACCGGGGTTGATTCATCTTGATAGTTTTGAAACATTAATTAATGGAAACTATCTGGAGGGACAACGGGTACTGCTAACAGTGGGTTACAAAGCTTTGCCCTTGTTTAAGGATTGGCGCGATCGCGCTACGTTATTTGCCCGGATTCTCCCCTCTGTAGCCTCCTTAGAAGCTGCCCTTGCTGCTGGCTTCACCGCCGACCGAATTATCGCTTTCCGTCCTCCCATCCCCTCGGAGCTAGAAAAAGCCCTCTGGCGTCACTGGGACATCTCTCTGGTGGTTACCAAAGCCTCCGGCAAGGCTGGAGGAGAAGCCATCAAGCGCACCGTCGCCGCTGAATTAGCTATCCCCCTAGTAGTTATTGCCCGTCCAGAAATTACCTATCCCCAGCAAACCAGTGATGTATCCGTCGCCTTAGAGTTTTGCCAAACGAGGGGAGTTGGTGAGTCGGTGAGTCCTGGATTTTAATAAACCACACCAGGCACAGAGGGCACGGAGATAAGAGAAGGAGAGGGGGATGGGGAGAAGCAATAACCTCTTTCATACTTCATACTTCATACTTTCTCCCCGGCTCAGGGCTTAAAAAGCTTGAACCCACTCCCGTACGTCATATTTTGTCCAAATACCGTTTTGCCAGTAGGGGTCATCTGCAATCAGTTGTCGGACTGTGGCTTCGTCTTCGGCTTCGTAGATACCAAAGACCTTAGTAGCATCTTTGGTGGGGCCGAGGGTAATCAGGACACCGTCGGCTTTTTGTTTGGCTAATCCATCGAGATGAGCTTGGCGATAAGGAGCGCGTTTTTCTAATACGTCCTCACAATAGCTTCCCCACATTACATATTTCGGCATAATTACAGTCTTTTATGAAGATTAGTGTTGAGATTCCGAGTCTTTGCTGAGGTATTGCTTAAGGTTTCAGCTATTTGCTAACAGCCACCAAGATTCAAATTAAAAATTCTATCTTCAGGCTAAAAGCAAATAGCTAATTCCCTAACTTCTCAGGGACACACCGAATTTTTCAACTAGTGCTTCTCGGACATTTTGATGCGCGGATGCGACTTCTTCCTCAGTGAGAGTGCGATCGCTAGCCCGATAAATCAAGCGAAATGCTAAACTCCGCTGTCCTTCAGGAACCGATTCCCCTTTGTACTGATCAAACACTTCCACGGACTGCAACAATGGCCCGGCGGCTTTTTGAGTCGCCCGTTCAATTTCCGCCACCGATACTTTCAGGGGGGCGAAGAAGGCAATATCCCGGTCAGACGCTGGATAGGTGGAATAGGGATGGAATCGGGGTACCAGCTTTTCCTCCTGATCCAAGGCATCTAAGAGGGTGTCGAGGTCTAACTCAAAGCCATACACCGCATCTGGTAAACTCCGGGATTGCCGCAGTTGCGGGTGGAGTTGCCCGAAAGTGCCAAGGCGATTGCCCTGTACCCAGAGGGAGGCGGTGCGCCCTGGATGTAGTCGCTCATCTTGACGATTGGGTTGATACTCAACGTGCAGCTTCAAGCGCTGAAAGACGCTTTCTAAGATGCCTTTGGCTTCGTACCAAGTCATCGGAGCTTCGCGACCACCTCTGACCCAACTGCCTTGGCTAAACGTACCGCCGCCAAAAATCCCCGCCACCGCATCGGCTTCCTCTAGTCCTTCTTCATCGCGCCAGAAGATGCGACCGATTTCAAAGGCATTGAAGGTACCGTTGCCTTGAGACATATTGTACTCAAAGGCGTCAATCAGCCCTGATAGCAACTCGGTTCGCAGGGCGGAATATTCGGTAAACAAGGGATTGGCGATCGCGACTTGCTTATCGTCCCCTGAATTAACCGTGGTGTAGGAATAGTGAACGACCTCAGTTAACCCTGAGGCTCTTAACGCTTCTCGTAGTTGCCGACTCAGCACTTGTTCTAGGGAAAGATACCCTAGTTCGGCTTGTTCGGGCAGTTCGTCACAAAAACGGTCGTAGCCGTAGAGACGCGCTACTTCTTCAATTAAGTCGATTTCCCGCTCTAAATCCCGGTAGCGGTAGGGCGGTACAGTGACCGTCCACACCGGGGACGCCTCTTCTAGGGTAGAGGGTTGCCGTTCCAGGTGGCATCCTAAAGCACTCAGGATACGCTCAATATCTTCCGCAAGAATCTCCCCCATCTCATCGCCCAAATCCACGGGGCCTAAAACCTGATTGACCCGATCTAGGCGTAACTCAATCGAGCGTGCCCAGCTAGCGGGATCGGGGCGCGTGTCAGCAATTGATTGAGAGGTGGGAGTCCCAGAAGCAATTTCGGTAATTAACGCGATCGCTCGATTACAAGCAACGGTTAGTTCTGCTTGGTTGACACTACGCTCGTAGCGGGCAGAAGCTTCTGTCCGCAAGCCCTGACTGCGTGCCGAGCGGCGAATGGCAACAGGCTCAAACAATGCCGCTTCCAAAACGATATTTTGGGTGCCATCGTGGACTTCTGTGGCTTCTCCCCCCATTACCCCAGCCAGGGCAACGGGTTGATCATTGGCAGTAATCAGCAGCGTTTGGGCTTGTAGCTGGCGCGTTTGAGCGTCCAAAGTTTGCAAGGTTTCTCCGGGATTAGCAAAGCGTACCCCCAGAGTGATATCGTTACCCCCCGCGATCGATTGTAAGCGATCGCCGTCAAAGGCATGGAGAGGCTGTCCCCATTCCAAAAGCACGTAATTGGTGATATCCACCACATTGTTAATCGGGCGCACCCCAGACGCCAACAGCCGCTGCTGCAACCAATCGGGCGATGGAGCAATTTTGACGTTTTCAATTACCGTCCCCATGTAAGCCGGGCAAGCTTTGGACTCGGAAATTTTTACCCTGACTTTTCCTTCACCACCGGGAATCTGGATATCTGGAGTAGCAGGCAGTTTTAGCTTTGCTCCCGTTAGAGCCGCCACTTCTCGCGCTACCCCCACCAAACTGAGGGCATCAGCACGGTTAGCGGTTGCCGTCAAGTCTAAAATGACATCGTCTAAGCCCAACAAGGGACGGATATCGCTACCCAGTTGCAGATTTTCCTCTTCAAAGATATGGATGCCTGCTGATTCTTTCGCCAAGCCAATTTCAGCCAACGAGCAAATCATCCCTTCTGAACGTACACCGCGCAATTTCGAGGCGCGGATTTTCAGATCGACGGTGGGTAGATAGGTACCAGTTGTTGCCACGGGTACGTAAGCGCCAGCGCGGACGTTTGCTGCTCCACAGACAATGGTTAAGGAATCCGTCGCGCCTCCAATATCAACCTGGCAGACTCGTAGCTTGTCCGCGTTCGGGTGGGGCTGACAGTCGAGTACCTTGCCGACCACTACGCCATTGGCAAATTGCCGACGGTCTTCAATGTCTTCTACTTCAAACCCAGCAATGGTCAAGGTCTCGGCTAACTCTTCGGGGGACAACCTTATGTCTACTAATTCCCGAAGCCAACTCAAAGAGATCCGCATTGGTTCTGTGTGATTTTACCTACCTTAGCCTGACTATTTTACCCTCCGAAAGTGATAGTGCCTTGATTGTTTTTTGGGCAAGTAGTTTGTTAGGGTTTGAGGTGTTAGGCTTTGTTGATAACAGTGTGATGAATCTTCATAAGTACTTCATACAAAATTCCTTTAAGCTTTAGCAACTCTTTAAGGAATTTGCCCTGTAAATCATGGAATATTTCTTTAACCTTAGCCAGCGAGACTGAAAAAGTAGGATATCCTGGGTTTAACTAATAATTCTTTGAGCAACGGCTTTTCTGAGCCCAGGGAACATTCAGCGGTATGTTTCCATAAGGATGCCAATGTTCAAGCTTAATGCTTGCCTAATCAGCCTTAGTCCCAGCCTGGACAAATGCCCCATCGGTGATGCTGCATGAGCTACTGCTTAAATCCTGCCTGTCCTCAGCCTAAAAACCCGCCGCATGTCGAACTTTGTCAGGCCTGTGGTTCCAAAATTTTGTTGCACAATCGCTATCGGGTCACCAAAGCCTTAGGTCAAGGCGGATTTGGAGCCACTTTTCTGGCTATGGATGAATCCTTGCCTGGCGAACCTAGTTGTGTTATCAAGCAGTTGCGTCCAGCTACTACAGTGGGTTCTGTGCTTCAAATGGCACGGGAGCTATTTCAACGCGAAGCCCAAACCCTCGGTAAGATTGGTAATCATCCCCAAGTACCACGGCTCCTCGACTACTTTGAAGACCAGCAACAATTTTACCTGGTGCAAGAGTATATCAGTGGCTTCACCCTTCAGCAACAAGTCAGACAGTCAGGGCCACTAAGCGAAGCCGGAGCCAAGCAGTTTTTAAGTGAAATCCTGCCGCTACTGCAATACATCCATAGTCAACAAGTCATTCATCGCGATATCAAGCCAGCAAACTTAATTCGCCGCGAGCAAGATTGCAAGTTAGTTCTGATTGACTTTGGAGCGGTGAAAAACCAGGTCAATCAAGCTGCCTCTGTCAGTACCTCTGACCAAACCGCATTAACCAATTTTGCCATCGGCACCCCTGGGTTTGCACCACCAGAACAAATGGCAATGCGACCTGTTTATGCCAGTGATATCTATGCGGTGGGGGTAACTTGCATATTCCTCCTGACTGGCAAGTCACCGAAAGACCTAGACTACAACCCCTCAACGGGGGAAATGGTCTGGCAGAAGTACGTCAGCATCAGCGACCACTTTGCTGATGTTTTGAGAAAAATGCTGGAAGCGTCTGTGCGGTATCGCTACCAGTCATCTGAGGAAATTCTCAGAGCGTTAGACTTAGAACCCTACCTCGATAGTCTGGCGCAGGGGTTGGCAAACAAACAAACTTTGCACAACAACCCCACAGGTCACCCCTTCTACTCGGGTGAGTTGGGTACGCCGAGTTCTGTTTCCTCTACCTCGTCTGCTACCTCGAAGTTGGCGATGGCGATTCGGGAGCGTCGAGCCAAAAAAGAGCAAACTGGCGGGAATTCTTATACCTCTGGTGGAATGCGTAGCCGAGGTACTCCTAATCAACCGAATTCACCAAATTCGCCCCGGAGCGGGGGGTTAACCAACGGGAAGCCGAAAGTTCCGGCAAAGATGGATGAAAATGCTCTGCTAACTTCCTATCTCAAGGGTCGTAGAGACTTTGCCTCTCAAGATTTAAATCTGCTGAACCTGCAAAAATGTGACTTATCGGATGGGATTTTTCATCAAGCGAAGTTGGCAAGAGTCAATCTCCAGGGCGCTAAACTCATTAAGGCGGATTTTGGGCGGGCAAGTTTAAATCGGGCATTGTTACGTGATGCCAATCTTAGTTGGGCATACCTAAGCTACGCGGATTTAGAATGTGCGGATTTACGCGGTGCTGACTTGAGCTATGCCTATCTCAATCACGCCAATTTGCGAGGGGCAAATTTGTGTGGGGCTAATCTCATGGGTGCGAAGGTTAATGAGGAACAGCTAGCGCAAGCGAAGACAAATTGGGCAACGATCATGCCCAATGGGAAGAGAGGATTTTGGTAAATAAGGATGGGGAACTGGCGATTGGTGACGTAAGGGATTAGCCATTAGCACGAGGGCGTTGTGCTGTTTTATGCATCCTTGTACAACCTAAACCCTGAGCACTTAATGGCAGGTGAATAAATAAATGTTCCGGGATTAAAACTCTGAACATTTTTTCGTTAATAATCAAATTAGTTCTAGTTGGCAAAGAGGTTCTTGCTCAATTAGTCAAACCGACTGGTAAAACTTGCACTGACTCACCAGCTGAGATCAAGGTCTGACCAACAGGCACAACGGCAAGACCTGTGGTTTGGGCAAGGTTAATTAGGTTGCCAGAACTGTGATTACCCCCTGCTAGGGAGAATTCGTAGGCACCATCAATGAGATGAAGTTGTCCCCAGAGGTAGGTTTCTCGCGTGCCACCGCAACGCAAATCGTGACGCGATCGCGCTTTAATAAACCTAGGTTTCCAGCCATCCGCTAAACCTGCTAATTTCTTCAGGGCAGGTTGCACAAAGCGCCAGCAGCTCACTAAAGCAGAAACCGGATTTCCTGGCAAGCCGAAGTAGAGAACTGAAGATTGGGCAGTGGAGAAGGTCGCAACTGTTAGGGGTTTGCCGGGTTTGACGGCGACGGAACGGATGTGAATTTCTGCACCCAAGTTGCTAAGAATTTGGTCAACGTAGTCGTAGTCACCGACAGAAACACCACCTGTGGAGAGAACAACATCTGCTGTGGTAATCGCTTGGGCGATCGCCTCTTGCAATTGTTCTTGGTCATCGCGGACAATTCCCAACGCTTGGGGTATACCACCCAGTTGCGCGACAAAGGCTGCCAAGGCGTATTGATTTGAGTCAACAATTTGACCAGGTTGCAGGGGTTGGTCTACTGTGACTAACTCATCCCCAGTAGACAAAATCGCTACACGCGGACGCCGATAAACGGAAAGCTGACTACACTGAGCGGCCGCCAGTACGGCAACATCTGGGGCACTTAGCCGAATTCCTGGGGGGAGGAGCGTCGTTCCTGCCTGATAAAAGGCAGCGCGACGACGGACAAAGGTTTTCGGTTCGCTTACCTGCAAAATCAAGACGCGGTTGCCTTCGCGCTTGGTATTTTCCTGCATCACCACCGTATCCGCACCCGGCGGCATCACTGCTCCGGTGAAAATACGGGCAGCTTGTCCCGATAGAATTGTTCGTTGAGGCTGATAACCTGCCGGAATTTCTTCCACAATCTCTAGAACCGCTGGCTGCTGTTGATCGCAATTTTGGATATCCGCAAAGCGCACGGCATAGCCATCCATCGCGGAATTATCCCAGTGAGGAAAATCAAGCTGACTGGTTACAGGTTCTGCCAAGATGCGCCCTGCCCCTGCTGATAAGTCCACAACCTCAGCATCCCGCTCTCGAAGGGGTTGCACCAAATTAAGAATAATTGACTCTGCTTCGTTAACAGGCAGCATTGCTATAGCTTGTCCAGTCACTTCTCTTCTTTCGTTAGTTTAGGGGGATTGAGGATGAGTTGATAGAATCTTGGCAATGAACGATGAACCATGAACCCTTAGCCATTCAAGCTAAGATGTGAAATAGCTAGTCTGCAAGTCGGCGATCGCTTATGAGTATTGAGCCTGTTCATAGGAAGTTTCCGAAGGTACCGATTGAGCGACGGGCGGCGGCTTTTGCCATTGACTTTGTAGTGGTTTGGCTAGTTAGCTCGATCTTTAGGGGCAATGCTCCTGGAATTTCGTTACTTCAGATGCTGGTGTTTATCTTGCTCTGGCTAGCGTTGCGGGTGATATTAGTACTGAAAAATCAAGGTCAGAGTCTAGGCCATTTGGCGTTAGACATGAAAGTTTTGGATGCTAAATACAGCCGGATTCCTGGGGTGTTGATGTTGATGAAACGAGAAGGTATCCTTGGCTTTTGTTCGTTGTTAGCGATGATTGGGCTAACCATTGGGCTGGCAAATGGGATATCCTTACTGATCTTGACTGCGCCGCTAGCGGCTGATTGTGGCATGGCGTTGGCGGATCAAGAGGCGCGACAAGCGTTTCACGACCGCGTAGCGAACACGATCATGATTCAGACCCGTCGGGGATTTTCCCTCGACCTACGTATCAAAAAAGTGTTTGCACAAATCAAACGTCGTATGAGACAATAGAAATTTGTGTTTAATTTCGACTAGACCACTTAGTTAACTTTGTAGATAAAGAATTATGGCAGCCAAGAAGGGTGTCCGGATCGTTATTACCCTAGAATGTACCGAGTGTCGCACCAACCCGAACAAGCGATCGACTGGTGTTTCCCGCTATACAACGATGAAGAATCGCCGCAACACAACAGCACGTTTGGAACTGAATAAGTTTTGCACTCATTGCAATAAGCACACAGTTCACAAGGAAATTAAATAGCTCGTTGTTAGCTATCTACTCATAACTGACTTACCCATTCAAACACTGACGACTGAACAAACATGGCATACTTTCGCAAACGGCTTTCGCCAATCAAACCAGGAGACCCCATCGACTACAAGGATGTGGAACTGCTGCGTAAGTTCGTTACTGAACGCGGCAAAATTTTGCCCCGTCGCATTACGGGATTGACGGCTCAGCAACAGCGAGACCTGACGCAAGCCATCAAACGCGCTCGTCTGGTGGCGTTGCTACCGTTTATCAACAAAGAAGGGTGAAGCCTCTCGAAAATTCGAGCCAGAGTGGCGATGTCAGGGGAATAATTGGCAATTGAACCATCAAGTGTCAAATTGTTGCCTCAGGCATCGCCATGCCCTAAAAGGCTAAACTAGTTAAAAGTCCTCCGATGACACACCGAGAAGCGCAAAACTGGTGGAAAAGGGAACATTGATCGAATTTCGCTCTTCAGGAGAGCGCCGTTTAGCTACCGCAGACCGTCCAGAGGGAAAAAAACACTGGATTGTGGTAGATGAACGGGGACAGTCCCATACACTGCATCCCCGTCAAGTGACCTATGCAGTGACGGGGAGTAACTATAAACCATCAGAAATCTCGGATTTTCTTCAGGAAGTTGAACCGTATTTAGACCCTTCTAGTTTGGAAGTGGCGTGGGAAATCTTGGTAGAAGAAGGGAGAGCGGTGAGTTGTGCTGATATGGCGCAGCTCTTGTTTTCCGATCAAAGCCCACCTTTGTGCTACGCCGCTCACTGCTTGCTGTCGGAGGATAAGGTCTACTTCAAGCAAAAGGGAGAGAGTTACGAAACTCGTCCGGCTTCCCAGGTCGCAGACATTAAGCATCAGCAATCGGTAGAAGAATTACGGCTGCGGGAGCAAGAGGAATTCTTCGCCCGTCTACACCAAAGACTTAATGAGGGATCGGTGGAATGGCAAGACAGCGATCGCTTGCGACTAGAATCCTTAGAACGCTTTGTACTTCATCCAGAAAATCCCCCTCGTCAAGCTATAGAAATTTTGGCAACGTTGGAACGTACGCAAACCGCCCAAGCGAGCTTTGAGCTGCTGCTAGAGTTGGGTTTGTGGAGTCCTCACGAAAATCTATTTCTGCGGCGCAGTCAAATCCCTATACATTTTCGTCGTGAGGTGCTTGAAGTGGCTCAGCAACACCTGGAGTCTCCACCAAGCGACCCAGACCCTAACCGTCTAGATTTGACCCACCTGAAGGTCTACACCATCGACGATGAAAGCACTCAAGAAATTGACGATGGCGTAAGTATCGAAACCTTGGCAGACGGGCGACAGCGCTTGTGGATACACATTGCTGACCCAACTCGCTTGATCCTTCCAGGAGATGCCTTAGACTTAGAAGCCCGCCGTCGCAGCACCACCTTATACCTGCCGACGGGAATGATTCCCATGTTCCCACCAGAACTGGCAACTGGGCCAATGAGCTTGGTACAAGGAAAGGTGTGCTATGCCCTCAGTTTCGGCATCATTTTAGATGAAAAGGGAGCGGTTCAGGAGTACAGCATCCACGCCAGCCTGATTAAGCCGACCTACCGTCTCACCTATGAAGATGTTGATGAGATGTTGCAGCTAGGGGTGCAGGCAGAACCAGAAATTACCGAAATCGCTCAGTGGGCACAACGACGGCAAGAGTGGCGACGAGAGCAAGGTGCCATTAGTATTCATATGCCGGAGTCGGTGATCAAAGTTAAACAAGATGACGAAATCATCATTGATCTTTTAGACGACTCCGTTTCCCGGCAGTTAGTCGCGGAAATGATGATTCTTACGGGGGAAGTAGCAGGACACTACGGGCAAACTCATCAAATTCCTTTGCCCTTTCGCGGTCAGCCTCAGCCAGAACTCCCCTCCGACGAAGAACTGTTACAACTACCAGCTGGGCCCGTCCGCTTCTGCGCCCTGCGGCGGTGTATGCCTCGCAGTGAAATGAGCATCACTCCCATCCGACATGCAGGTTTAGCCCTAGAAACCTATACTCAGGTGACTTCTCCAATTCGTCGTTATACCGACTTGTTGAGTCACTTTCAAATCAAAGCCCATCTCCGGGGTGAGTCACTACCCTTTAGCGCCGAACAGCTACAAGAAGTGATGCTAGGGGTCACTACAACGGCTCAGGAAGCCGTCTTGGTGGAACGTCAGACCAATCGTTACTGGGGCTTAGAGTATCTCCGGCGTCACTCCGATCAAGCTTGGCAGGTGCTGGTGTTGCGCTGGCTCAGAGAACATGAAAATTTGGGATTGATTCTGGTCGAAGATTTGGGGCTAGAGTTGGCAATGCGCTTTAAACGCTCGGTTTCGTTGGGCGATCTTTTAAAAGTTAAAGTTGCTCACGCTGACCCCCGTCAAGATGTGATTCAGTTCCAAGAGTTAGTGGAACAAGAAATGCAGTCCGCCATCACCTGAGAGTAGTTAGTAGTCTGAAGTTGCTTTGTCTGTCGGGGATTAAATCTCTGCTTATAGAAAAGTTCTCTTAAAGTGGCTAACGCCATACATAAGTAGAGAAAATTACTAACCCACCAGAAGTAGTGTATATTTGTACCTATAAGAAGGGGAGTAGTTAACGGTATTTTGCCGACTGTCTGAATCGACATACTGGCGCGTAATCGCCCGGTTCAGTCAACAAAGGTACTCAAAAACGTGAGAATAGCGCGTTTTAAATAAATTAAACCTTTGGTAACGAGACCTTCACTAAGTTCACAATCTGCAAAAGTGAGCTTGGTGAGGTCTATTTGATTCTCCTCAAGTTCGCTCTTATGCACCAATAAGGGACGCTTGAGAAGATGGTAACGAATTTCACAGCAAGCTTTTCACTAATTTTAATTTCCGAGCTAGGCGACAAAACATTCTTTACCGCCGCTGTTTTAGCAATGCGCCATTCCAGAGCTTTGGTATTTGCTGGAGCTTTTGGTGCGTTGGCGTTAATGACTGCACTATCAGCTTCAATTGCACAAATATTTACCTTACTGCCCCGTGCCGTCATTCATTATGGAATGATTGCGTTGCTGGTTTATTTTGGATTGCAATTATTAAGGCAAGCTCGGAAGATACCTGCCAATGCGGCAAAGCACGAACAGGAAGAAGCCCAAGCGCTTGTCGAGCGTGCGGAGAAGGAGAAACGCGGTCGGATGACGAGTTTGGCGGTGTTGATGGAAGCGTTCAGTTTAACCTTTCTAGCAGAATGGGGCGATCGCACGCAATTAGCCACGATGACCTTAGCGGCGGATAACTCGGTTTGGAGTGTGATTGCTGGCGGAACCTTAGGTCATGGTGTTTGTACCGCGATCGCGGTTTTGGGGGGGCGGTGGCTTGCTTCTTACATTTCCGAGCGAGCGATCGCCTATGTTGGTGGTACCTTATTCCTCATCTTTGCCGCGATTACTTTAATTGAAGGAATGTAGATAAATAAGAGTTTTTTCCAAACATTCTTAAAACTACGCCTTTCTTTTATTGCTTCTCTTAAAAGGAGGTTACGGGACTCGAATCATCACTGAACCATCTTGAATTAGTTCAATAACTCGCCTTTTCTCCGTCTATGTCGTGGAAGTCAGGGGGAATTTCGCTGATTTTGAAAGACGAATGCGAAAATTCAGCGTATCCTACTAACAACGGGCGTTTGAGTAGCGGCAACGCTCTCGAAAGATAGGGGTGCATTTTTCCAAGAACTGCTGGAGGGAAAAATGAGCAGAGTAGATTTTGATAGAAAACGCCTTGGTACAGAAGAACTCAGACGAGCAACCCCACTAACCAAAAACTGGCAACAAGCTGATCTGAGGCGAGCCGATTACAAAGGAGAAAATTTTCGAGCAGCGAACCTAAAACAGGCGAACCTTACAGAAGCTAATTTCAGTTACACCGACTTAATCGAAGCCGATCTAACCGGGGCAAATCTCAGTCGCTGTAACCTCAGCGGAGCGTGCCTGAATTTGGCACAAATGGGTGCAGCCAACTTGCAACACGCTGATTTAACTTGGTCTAATCTAGTAGGCGTTGACTTGAAAGCCGCAGATTTGAGAGGGGCAAATCTCAAAAAAGCCAACGTCTTAGGGAGCAATTTGGCAAGTGCTAACCTCACGGGAGCTAATCTTAGTGAAGCTGACTTGAGTGAAGCTGATTTGCATGAGGCGAATCTGCAAAAAGCTGTTTATACAAGTGGTACCCGCTTTTCTATTGGCTTTGACCCTAAACAAAGTGGGGCTTATCTAATTGCACCTCATGTGATCCTGACGGGTGTCAATTTGAGCGAAGCAACGCTGTGTGGAGCCGACTTGCGGCTGGCAGATTTAAGACTGGCAAATCTCAGAAACTGTAATTTGATCGGTGCGAACTTAGACAGTGCGAACCTGGCATACGCCAATCTCGCCGGAGCTGACCTCAGTAAAGCGAAACTCCGAGGAGCCACCTTTGAAAACGCCGTCTACACCCAGCAAACCCGATTTCCTGAAGAATTCGACCCCAAACAGGTAGGGGCACATCTGATTGCTCCCGGCATCTCACTTCCTGGGGTAAATTTGAGTCGGATTGATTTAAGTGGCAGCGATCTGCGGGAGATTAATTTAAGATTTGCTAACTTACAGGGAGCCGATCTAGGAGGGGTAGATTTGAATCGCGCCAGCTTAAGACAAGCAAATCTGGAAGATGCCAATCTCACTGGAGCGGATTTACGTGGGGTGGATTTGACGAAAGCCTGTTTAAATCGGGTGAATTTGAGTGAGGCAGACCTAAGAAGGGTAGACCTAACGCGGGCAGATTTAACGGGAGCTAATTTAAGTGGGGCAGATTTGCGCGGAGTGGATTTAACCAGAGCCTGCTTGAAACAAGTGAATTTGAGCGGGGCAGATTTGAGAGGGGTGGATTTGACGAGAGCCAATCTCAGGGTAGCAAACTTGAGTGGAGCGGATTTGAGTGAGGTAAACCTAAAGCACACGAATTTGATGGGGGTGGATTTGACAGGGGCAGATCTGACGGGAACGATTTTGCCGCCAGAAACTCATGTGCAGGAGTTGAGGCCGGAGCAGTCGTATCGGCTGTAATCACAACTTGCATGGGAGCCGGGGAGAAAGTGTGAAGGTCTCTATTGTCAGCTCGACCGAACGGATGAATTAGGAAGTATGAAATTTGTGATGTGGCAAGGGTTCGGTATCAACGATTGTTATTCAAAAACCGAACTGGGTCATGCTGAAAAGATTGTTTCAATGCCCATTTGAACGGGTACAAAATCTTCAATTTTTTTTAAAATAAAAAGGTCATTTTGAGGAAAAAGTAGCGAAGAAAAGAATATCGGTAATTCTCGCTAATTTTGATATCGCTCAGAATGACCTGATTTTAGGTTGTTTTTGAACCTAATTACACGCGGCTAAAGTGAGATAAGTTGCTCTTGATTAGACCTAAGCTTTGTCGATTACGTCTTTGGCTTTATCTTTAAGATCTTCTCTGGCGTGCATGGCAGCCGCTTGGTCTTGCTTGACTTGCCCTTCGGCTTTATCTTTGGGGTCGCCAGTGACTTCACTAGCCGCTTCTTGAATTTTACCTTCTATGTTTTTGGCAACGGCTTCAGCGCGATCTTCAATACTCATTTTTTTCCTACTATAAAATTGGTAATACAACATGTATTATTAACTAAAGTATGATTAAGGGGTGCTTTCAACGACATCATCCTTTAGTTAGAGGTTTAATTTATATCCATTAACAAGCACAATTCTTAAACTTCAGTCCTAGCAGATTGTCTCAACCTGCAACTTATTACGAGTTTGTTGGTTGCTAGGTGTGCAATTAGCCAATCCTTTAATCTTTCGCAACTAAAGAGCGAATAGGGGGCTGGCTTGGTCGATATGTCTAAGGGTTTGCTCAGGTAGCCGTCTGCACCGTTCCAAACAGCGATCGCTTGACGAATTGTTATTGCTGCTGGCGAATCAACCTGAAAGTATCCCAATAAAACAACTGAAGATTTATTAAAAGTCAATTTTGGCAGCGAGGACGCCGTGAATAATGAATTAAAAGCCAAGCGATCGCATTATCGACTTGATTAAAAATTAATTTTTGCTTCTGTTTAAACCCTTATAACTGCGGCTCAGTTTGCTCTAGCCGCATAATCTGCATCGGCTTTGGTGAGAGTTATATAGGAAGGCTTGTCAGTTTACAAAACGTAATTTCTGACAGGTAAGTCCTACGGATAAAGACTTGTGATTTGCGGCACTCTATAAGAGAGATACAAATCTCAGTCGCTAGGGGGTTTACATCAGACGAGTGCGTGATAACCGAAGGTCAATTAGGCGTATGCGATCGCTTCGGAGGGGCAAACAAATATGGTGAAATCAACAATATTAAGAGCGACGAACACAGAGGAAGTGCTGAAATGAAGGTTGTCATGCAAACTTTAAAGCAAGAGTTTGAGGAACCCAGTCTCATGGCAAACTTGGCGGATGAACTAGAACAAAAATGGCGTTTGCGGCTAGCCAATGACTATCCTAACCAAAGCCCCGCCACGAGCAACAGTATCATTCGCTGGTTGATGGGAGAGGATTTGGAGCGTTTTGAAAACCTAGATTCTTACCAACTAGCGATCGCCAAGCAAGGGATGGATTATCGCTACCGGATTTTGCGTTCTCGTTACCTGGGTGTGGGGCCAGAACGAGCCTATCGGAATTTAATGCAGCGTTTGGGCAGTCTCGCCATCTTACGCAACAAAATCCGCACTTGGGTTGCCCTGAGTCGCGATCGCCAACGCGCCGTGGCAGATGTTTTACAAGAAGTGATCCAAGAGTTATTAAATAGCGATCGCTACATCCAAAGTCAGATTGCCTGGATTGCGAATTGCACGCAAAATGCTCGTCTCCGCGATGCTTTGCTGCTCACCACTGTTGAAGAATACTGCCTGCGCCCGATCCGTAATCAGCCACTGCTGGTCTACCGCTTTGTCAACTTCCTGCGGCGTTCTCAACGGGGTGGGATGACCCATGTCCCCCAAGGCGACATTGTACGTCTGGTTTCCGAGGAAGTCACCTTAGATGAAACCGACTCTCCGGTGAGTCGCTTAGACAATCAGGCAGTTCTTGAGTATGAAACTGCCCAGACGTTGGAAGAGCAACAGGTACTCCGAAGCGCAGTTAAACAGGAATTTGCCGCGTACCTAACGGAAAATCTAGGGGAAGAGGCGGCGCAGTGGCTGCAACTTTACCTCCAAGGTCGTTCTCAAGAGGAGATTGCCCAAGCCTTAGAGTTGCCAGTTAAGCACATCTATCGGCTGCGGGAAAAAGTCAGCTACCACGCGATTCGGGTGTTTTCCCTCAAAGGTAAACCAGAATTGGTAGCTAATTGGTTGGAAGCTTCCCTCAAAGAACATAACCTGGGCTTAACTCCGGTACAGTGGCAGGAGTTCTTGAATAGCCTCACTCCTGACCAACACCAGCTCTTAGAACTATTGAAATCTGGTCAGTCAATTGCCACGATCGCCCAAGATTTAAACTTGAAAACAAATCAAGTCATGGGGGAATGGAGTAAACTTTACTTGGCAGCACAAGCGATACGAGGGACTTTCTAAGGGGAAGGTATCAAGTGCGATCGCACTGCCATTGAAATCTTTATTCTTAATCCTGCTCTTTCTCTCTGAGCGCCCTGAGACAGACGGGACAGCTAGGATAGCTTATCTACTACTCATAAAACTTGCGCTTTCAGGGGTATCTGGATTAATCGAGCTTGTGGTTCTTTAAACCGTTATGGTGTTTTCACCAGGCGACCCCGCCCAGTCTGAAACTACTCATCAAAAAAGCCATCGATCTCAAGCATCTGAGTTCGATACAGAGCAGATGTTTCGGTTGATTGATAGCATTCTGCCCTTTGAGGCTTGTCTGTACCATCAGATTTTGCCTTTAGCTTTAGAAGGAAAATCGTTGAAACTGGGGATGGTCAATCCCCAGGACTTCTCCGCCTTGGATTATGCCCGTCGGATCTTTGCCTATCTCAACTGTTCCCTCAAGCCGCAATTAATTACCTCTGAAGTCCATCAGTCTTTCCTTTCGGCGTATCTAAACTACAGCTCTAATCCCCCGCCAGCGCGACAGGCGGTTGCTGACAAGCTTTCCCAAGTAGATCGCCAGAGCCGCTCCACGTTGATTTTGGATGATGCGGCACTGTCAACGAGTGAAACTGGCGAACCGCTACAGCCCTCCCTTGACCAGCCGCCGACCCAGTCCTTACCGAAGCCAGGTCGATCGATACCTAGACCCTTAGCTTCACAGCGATCGCGTAGCGAGAACGCAGACGCCAAACCACAACACCAAACCGTAAGACCTCAAGCTTCACCCAGCTGGGAAAACTTACCCCGGTTGGACGTGCAAGCACAGTACGCGTCGCATCCCTCGGAGTTTCTAGCCACCTTACCGCCTCGAGAGCTGCTATCAGAATTGCTGGGTCGGGTACTCATTGATGGCATCGGTCGGCTGTACTTTGAACGACAACAGCAGCAAGGTCGAATTCTCTGGAGTCAAAACGGCGTCTTGCAATCCGTGCTAGAAGCCCTTGATTTGTCCTTGTTTCAAGGTGTCATTAATGAAGTTAAGCGCTTGGCACTCTTGCCTGCTCTACCCGTACAACAGGCGAAATCAATAGAAGTTGAGCGACGCTATCGCCAAGAACGCCTCTTACTGCGCCTGCGAGTGATGCCGGGCACCTATGGCGAAGAAGCAACGCTGCAAGTGTTGCGGGGAGCGGCATTGAAATTTTATCAGCGGCAACAACTCGACAAACTCAGTGCCGATGCATTGGGACTAGCACAGCAGCTACAGCGTAAATTAGGCGAAATTCGCGATCGCGCCCGCATTAATCCCTCTCCCCTTGAAGCCCTACCAGCACTCAACCAGGTTCTAGAAGGGGTAGATCAACAGCTAGAAGCCCTAGAAGAGCTACAGACTAAAGCGCCTGAGGAGGAGTAGTTGTACAGGGGGAGAAGGGGTGAAGGATGAAGGACAAAATTAATCATCGGGGCGGCTGATAGAGCAATTAACCATAAACAACCTGTCAACTCACGACTCGTAACAACAAAAATTTGCCAAACTAGATGACATTCATTTGCAATAGAGTTATTCTAGTGGGCAGATTGAGGATTTAAGTGTGGGAAATTTGAAAGAAAAAACGCAAGTCTCCAAGTTCAGCCTTGAGGGAAGATTTGTCGGTTTTGTAGGTGATGTTGAAGAAAAGCCCAAGCGCCTACGGATAGCCACCGCTAGCGGCGAACACTACATCAAGCTATCAAAAGCGCTACAGAGCTTCCTACGGGAAGAACTAGAACCCGGAGACTGGATACAAATTTCCGGTAAACAGAAATACAAGCCCAAAAGTGGCGAGCTGAAGCTAAAAGCTGAGACGGTAAGAACCACGGCTCCCACTGTTCCTCCCAAACAACAAGAGGTCTTCCTCCCCTCAGTTGCTGAATCAAAGCCAGCATCTAAGACCAAAGATTGTATAATGGTCTGCCAAAAATCCTCTTGCCAGAAGCGAGGGGCAGGAGCAGTTTGTCAAGCTGTTGCGGAATCTTTGCAACAACAGGGATTAGAAGACCAAGTGGCGATCAAGGGCACTGGCTGCATGAAGCAATGTAAGAAAGGGCCTTGTGTGGTTTTCATGCCTGACAAATCCCGTTATACCGGCGTGCAATCAAAAGATGTTCCAGAATTAGTTGAAAAACACTTTGCCGCTAAACTAAATTTAGAACAGACCAAGGCAGAAGCTTTGCCAGTTAGTTGACTGGAAATGCTCCTACCGCTCGTTAAAGTGAAGTAAAAAAATGACTAATACACCCCCTGAGCCTCCTTCTCGTCTCGGCTTTGATGAGCTAGTGGGGGTTGTTGTTGCCTTCGCCACGATTGGGGCAATTCTTTTTATATCGCTACGTCCAGTGCCTAGAGGGATAGGAGGCTTCTTCGACCCACTAGATGGGGCGGCAAGACCTGACGTGGATAGACCGACGAGGGCAGAGCAATTAGAAGCCGCATTAGGTGGAGATCCGCCTCGCCGCGATCGCCTAGAAGCCGCCGATCCGGTTCGACGCACTGCTCCAGTTCCAGGTGCCATAGTGCCCGTAGAGCCACGACGCACAGAGCGCCTCACCCCCCTTGTTCCGGTTATCCCGGTTCCACCTGCACAACGACCCGCCGAGACGGCGATCGCCCCACCAGCTACTCCGGAGCAAGCTGTTCAGTTTTCTGATGTTCCACAAGACTTCTGGGCACGTCCTTATATCGAAGCCCTAGCCGCACGGAACATTGTTGTGGGCTTTGGTAACAACACGTTCCGCCCTAATAGCCCTGTTACCCGTGCCGAGTTTGCAGCGCAGATAGAAAAAGCATTTGGCGACAAGGAGATTACTGGCGCTCCTCAGTATGCCCCTAACTACACAGATGTAGCAAACGATTTTTGGGCGTATTCACCCATTCAAGCAGCAACCAGAAATGGTTTTTTGCAGGGCTATCCGGGAAATGCGTTTCGACCCACTCAGCAAATTCCTAAAGTGCAGGCTTTAGTTGCTCTAGCAAGCGGACTGAATTTGCAGCCAAGATCTGCTCCTAATCAAATTTTGCAAACCTATCAGGATGCTGCTCAAATTCCTAACTATGCGACTCAAGCAGTTGCAGCAGCGACGGAAGCGGGAATAGTCGTTAACCATCCCAATCGCCAGCAACTCAATCCCAACAAAATCACGACTCGTGCTGAAGCAGCAGCTTTGCTCTATCAAGGGCTAGTACAAGCAGGAGAAGCAGAGCCGATTGATACTAATTACGTGGTTCAACCTCAATCAGAAGCTGCTCCGTAAACGTTTCGCGATCAACCCCAGCCTGCTCAGTACAGAGGTGGCATAAGTCAAGGGCAAATTGAATCCCCTGAGGGGTTCGGTTCGTCATACTAAATTTGACAGGTATGAAGAACGCGGGGAGACAAAACAGTAACTTGGTGCTAACTTCCAGCCAAAGCCGAAGAGCTTTTGCGGTATTTGCAATTAAGGTGGACGACAGATGCATTCCTACCCTCAGCAAAACAAAGTCCTTTTAGGAGGAAGTGGAGCCGGGTAGGGTCGTTAAATATTCTCCGAAGCTCCTGCACATCAGTTTCGTAGGGTAGACACCTGGCATTTCTGGCAGACTAACCCATACAAAAACAGACTAACCCAGATATTTAGAAAACCTATCTGCGTTAATCTGCAAAGAAAATTTTTTGTTGTTGAGATACTTGTCAGCTTTATAGGAGGACTGAGCCAAGGGCAATTGGCAAAAATCCTCTGGAGTTGTTGCTAATGCTGACTAGTACCGCCAAGTTACACTACAAGAGCTTTAGCTATCGAGTTGCTCTTTGCCCACTACTTTTCCTTTTAAGGCTTGAAACTCTGTTCCCAGTTCTTTACGAGTCGATGCCTGTAGGAGATAGCGGTACACAAACCAAGCGCTATAACCAATTCCGACCAACTCAAAAACTGGAGCCAAGAGAGGAATATCGTTGATGGCATCCAGTACTGCCAGAGTTACCTTAACAGTCACTAGTCCGGAAAGGAGCAGTAACACTGTTAGCAAGGGCTGTCTGTAGTCGGAAACGAAATTGCCGACGTAGTCAGGTAGTTCCGACAAAAATGAAGTAACAGGTTCTACCCATTCCCGCCAAGGTTGGTCTGTAGATTGTTTGGCTGGAGGAAGCATTGCTAGAGAACCGGCTTGCTCCTCATTCATGTCTAGCTTTTTTGCTTCAGCTACCGCTTCTGGGGAAACGCTATCATCATAATCAGTTTGTTGTTGCAGATTTTGTGCCATATCTTCCTGTCGTTATCTTAAAGCTAGGATATTTTATCGTTTATGTTGTTTGTTAAGACAACCAGGTGCGACCGTAGGCTGACTAACTCTGCTAATCTTACCAAAAGTCTCTCCGTGAGTTTATAGGCTATAGCAGATCTATATCAATAGTGTGTAACAGGTAGGCACGTTATGAATTTACCTCTACCAAAAGCAGGAAAAAATTTCTCCATTTACGAGCTTCAATCTACCGTAATGGAAATTTCTTTTTCCCTTTGTGCTTCTGGTTCTTAGTATTTACCTTTTTTCATCACAATTTTTTATTAGCCCTAGGCTTCCTGGGAGTGAAAACCCAACTTTGCCACTGGTACTGGTGTTGCCGAATGTTGCTTCTGATATTCCATGACCTTGCCGTAATCACCTAAGGCGTAGCAAGCAACTTTCAGGCTACCGAGGGCTTGTTCTACGATTCTAGGGTCAGGAATGGATTGGGCAACAGCAAGGCGCTGTTCGTAATACTCAATGGCTAGGGCGTAATTGCCCAAAGCATCGTAGGCAACTCCGATGCTACCGAGTGTCTGTTCTTCGGCACGCTTATCACTGTTTTCTCGTGCCGCGTTCAGCCGTTGTTTGCCGTAGTAAATGGCTTGCGTGTAATCTCCTACGGCGTAGCAGGCATTACCTAGGTTACGCAAAATTTGTCCTTCAATGCGAAGGTTGCCGAACTGACGCGCGATCGCCAATCGCTGTTCGTAGTATTCAATGGCTTGGGCGTAAAGGCCTATGGAGTAACAAGCATTGCCGAGATTCTTGAGGATTTGTTCTTCCGCTTGGCGATCGCCTAGACTTTGGGCAACGACTAAGCTTTGCTGCTGATAGCCGAGTGCTTGTGCATAGTCCCCTAACGCTTTGTACGCTAATCCCAGATTATTTAACGCCGCCACTTCCCCAGTGCGGTCGTTTAGTTGCTGGACAATAGTTAAGCTTTTTTGTCCATAAGCGATCGCTTTTTGCGGGTCGCCCAAATGACGGTAGGCATTACCCATAACCCCCCAAGCTTGCCATTCCAATCGTTGATCGGGGATGGATTGAGCGATCGCCAAACTTTGTTGGCTATACTCCACCGCTTGCGTAAAATCTCCCAACGCATAAAACACCAAGCCCAAACCATGTAAGGCTCGACCTTCTCCCCAAGGGTTCTGTAAAGCTATGTAAGCCTTCAGCGCCTGCTGAAACGTCCCTTTTGCCACGTCAAATTCACATTTTTGGTGCTGTTGGGTTCCTTTTTCCAGCAATTGGTCAGCTTTTCCCTTCAAGCGAGTTGGGATTTGCGCCAACACTTCGTCTTGGCGACTCTTTTCTAGGGAGGGAACTACAGTTCCGTATTCCTCACTAGGCAGACTCTCCTTCGGCTCGCTCTCATGGTACGGAAATTTTCGATCCATACCTCTTGCCTCACAATATCTTCATAGGTCTGAACGATGAACTGCAAAAAAAGCTCAATAGTTTGTTTTATTATTCCCAACTTTACAAATAAAATTGCTATTCTTATTTTTATTTTTATAAATTCCTAATAATTATGAAAATTAAGACCTATAGCACTGATAAATACTTTCAAAAGCTATTCTGGTTCTGTTAATAAATTCAAAAACCAGTATTTTTACTGATGAAAATACTGGTTTTGCTTCCTAGTTTACACAGTTGTCATTGTCCGTTCACTTGATTGAATAGCGGCTGAATTTGAGGATGATTCTTCACAGTAAACTTCACAAGAATTATTAGGACTTTCAAGCAATTTAACCTTGTGCAGTTCAGCACCCAGTTCTCGAATAGGCTCCTGCAGCAAGTCACGGATATAAACAGCAATGTTTTCCGCCGTCGGAACAACGTTAGCAAAGTAAGGAATATCTTTGTTTAGGAAAGTATGATCGACAGACTCTAAAACATAATCATCGATCGTTTTTTGCAACGCTCCTAAATCAACAATCATCCCTGTACGTGGATCAATTTCGCCCTGAACTGTTACTTCCATGTGGTAATTATGTCCATGACCATTGGGACGAGCGCATTTCCCATAAATTTTGCTATTTTCCTCATAACTTAGGTCAGGACGAGCCAGTCGATGCGCGGCGCTAAAGTGATTACTAATAGTGAGATATGCTTTCATAGCGTCTCCTTGATAGTCAGCCCAAAGTTCAGGATGTTCAAATAACTGAATGCGTACAAGTGGTAAATAGGGAGCAAGCCGTTGCCAAATCGCTCTGGCAATATTTTCTGTGGTTGGAAGAGTTTGTTGAAATTCTGGCCAGATATCGTTGAGATAAGCATAATCAAGTTGGCTGGTGACTTCCCGCTTAATTACCTGTTTAACTTCTGACAGGTTTTGCACCATCCCATACTCATCTAACTCTCCCGCAAGGGAGACAAACAGGACATAGTTGTGTCCATGTCCCGGAAATCGGCTACCCAGACCAAATTGCTGCACGTTTTCAGCTTCGCTCAACTCTGGCAACCAGTAGCGGTGGCTGGCGGAGAACCGAGCGCGGCGGTTAACAATACATTTCATGGGTTCTTTAACTAATCCCAAAATGTAAATTTACGTAAAGTACTGCTTTCAGGATAGACGAATTTCTGAGTAGTGGGGAGTTTGAGAGGCTGTAGGTATCCCACCATAGCTGAAAGCTAAATATTGTCGATTTCCTTTCCCAGTGGTGTTTTCATCCTTTATACTTTGCACTTCCCACTGTTATGACCTATCTTTTACCGCCTCTTTCGCTTCGTAATGCAATCCCGCCGCAATGCGGAAGAGTTCTTGACCAGTATGCAAGTAGTAATCGTCATAGTTGAGGGTAAATAACTGTAACTCCTCAATCCCATCACTGAGTTGATTGAGGCAGTAGTAAAGGCTTGCAGCTGCACCCGCAACCGTTGCCGGATTAGGGAAAGAGCGAAATGTCAACTGCGCCTGGTTGAGGTAATCGCGACAGTCTTCTAGATAAGCCTGAAAGTTTTCCATCAACTCATCATCGAAGGGATCGGCTGAAAGCTCATCAATCTGAGCATCTAGAGAATTGAGAATACGACTCAGCAAACGAGTAACCGGCACATAGACCTGTTGTATCCAATCCTCAAGATGCACATCAGCATCTCTTGCTGTGCTTCGGTAGCGTTGATAGTGTTCTTGCGCGTCTGCTGTGCGTTGTTGCCGATTGCGCTGCGGCTTCTGAGGTTGGGGACGGCGGAGCTGTTGGTCATAGGAGTGACGACGATGAGGGTCGCTCAAAACCTCATAGGCAGCATTAATTTGCACGATCTTATCGTGGTCAGCCGTTTCGCTATTGCTGTCAGGATGAAAGATCTTGGCTAAACGGCGATAGGCTTGCTTGATTTCTGCGGTTGTCGCTGAGGAGCGGACGTGTAACTCGTTGTAGAAATTATCAGAATCTTCCATAACATGATAATTTTATCCTGAGCAATTTAGGAGTTGCACAGGACTAACTATCCCTGGAGAAAAAGGAAAGCAAGGAAACACGTTTCCCTATCTCCCTGCCAGGTTCCCCTGCATTTATTTGTACCTACCTATTCAGTCTTAGGTTTGCCTGAAGTAGAGACATTATGTGCAACGGCTCTACAGATGATTAACTAATAGTGGCTGTTGCTCTGGGTTCTGGGTCTTGGAACAAGGGTGTACTAAGGTAGCGTTCTCCAAAGCTGGGCTGCACCATGACAATTAATCGTCCTTCATTTTCTGGGCGTTGAGCAACGCGAATAGCGGCACTCAAAGCAGCACCTGTGGAAATTCCCGATAGTAATCCTTCTTCACGAGCAAGACGATGCCCATAAGCGATCGCCTCATCATCGGTAACAACAATTACCTGATCAATTAGCTCGACTTTTAGGACATCGGGCACGAAACCCGCCCCAATTCCCTGAATTTTGTGGGGCCCTGGATGTCCTCCCGACAGAATAGGACTGCTGGAAGGTTCGACAGCAATTACCTTAAAATCAGGTTTCCGGGCTTTGATGGCTTCAGCAACACCAGTAATTGTGCCGCCCGTACCGACACCTGCCACGAGAAAGTCTACCTGCCCGTCAGTATCTTCCCAAATTTCTTCAGCGGTGGTTTCAAAGTGAATTTGCGGGTTAGCAGGATTACTAAACTGTTGCAACATGTAGGCATTGGGAGTCGTTTCAACAATCTCCTGTGCCCGACGAATACAGCCACTCATCCCCTGAATACCTGGTGTCAGTTCCAACTGAGCACCGTAAGCCCGCAGCATCGCTCGCCGCTCGGTACTCATGGTGTCTGGCATGGTCAAAATCAGCTGATAGCCTTTGGCAGCTGCTGCCATTGCCAAGGCAATCCCCGTGTTTCCGGATGTCGGTTCTACCAGTAGGGTTTTCCCTGGAATAATCAGTCCTTCCCGCTCGGCGGTATTAATCATGTTGACGCCAATACGGTCTTTCACGGAAGACGAGGGGTTCATTCCCTCCAACTTCACAACGATTCGCGCTAAACAGCCTTCGCTTTGGGGGATGCGGTTTAGCTGGACTAAAGGCGTGCGACCGACGAGTTCTGTAATATCTTGGGCAATCCGCATAGCTTTAATAAGGTGTTAATTTTCTTTTGCCAATGACTAATGACTAAATGTAATACATAATGTCTAGCTGCCGCCTAGAATCTCGCTTTTCAGATAAATCCTGGAGTGTGTATCCTCGTAAGACATCATTCGCGCGATCGTGAATTTCCTGCCAGATTTCTACCACTACGGCACTTTCTACCGTTTTAGGATCGGTCTCACTCTTAGAGGCTTTTGCGTCCGAGCCTTCTAGACAGCTAATAACATCCAAAAGCGTGATTTTCCAAGGTTCTCGCGTCAGCAGATAGCCTCCTTTGGCTCCTCGCTGACTCCGTACCAGTCCACCCCGTCTCAACGTTGCCAGGAGTTGTTCCAGATAGCGGTCAGGGATGTTTTGTTGCGCTGCAATCTGACGAATTTGCAGCGGCTCTCCGTCATTGTAGTGACCTGTTAGCTCTAACAGGGCAAGAAGGGCATATTCCGTTTTACAGGAGAGTTCCACAGGCACTATTGAGTGTGAAGGCAATCCTCTCCAGTATACTCCGGTTCTCCGGTGGGGTTTGCTGGTTTAAGAATTAGAACGAAAAAAAGCCCCGCTTACGGCGGGGCAAGATGATCAAGCTAAGAATTGTATGCCTTAGCGATTAATTGTTCTAGAACGTGAAGGTAGTTCTCAGGGTACCAATTACAGCGTCATCATTGGCACTGTTCTGACCGGGGTTGGTCAACCAAATGACACCAGGAGTAACAGAGATATTCTCCGTTAGTTGGTACTTGTAGAAGGCTTCAATGTGGTAGGCGTTGTCACGGCTAAAGCCTGCAGCAGGGCGAATACTCTCATCCAAGCCTCTTAAGGTCGGTTGAACACCGCCAAAAATCCCCAAGATATTGCCTTCCTTGCCAAAGTCAGAGAAGGCGACTCCTGCTCCGTAGCTCCAGATGTCTGCACCACCCTGACCAATCAGGATCGCGTCGGTGAAGGAACCGAAGCCGCTGATTGAAACAGTTTCACTCAGGCGGAGAGCGGCTTCTACTCCATAGGTATTAGTGACCACTGGAGTGCCACCAAGACCTGTAACTAGCGCCGGATTGTTAGCCAAAGCGGTACCAACTAAACCACTTGCAGCCCCATCACGTAAGTTTATTGCTTGAGAGTCTCCGGTTATGCCAGAACCAAAGATGGGGCTAGCTGTATTGTGATAACCATGGACATACGTTGCACCGATGCCGATGCGATCGCCAAGATTAAAATTCAACTGGGCTAAAGCAGCATAGTCGCCGTTAAAAAAGCCACCATCTTCGCCAGGATTAGCAGCATCACCGGCGAGATAACCCAGGGTAATTGTACTAGGACCGAGAACCCGCTGTAGTGGGCCAGCACCTAAGCTGACGGCTGCACCTGCACCGCCACCAATTCGGTAGATGGGGCTTTCTGAGGCAAAGGTAGAAAGAGCTCCATTACCACCGTCATAGTCCTCAAAATAAGGATTGAGAGTGGGAACATAGTCGCTATGAATTCCTCCAAAAGCAGCTAGATACACTTGTGAGCTGCCAAAGGGGAAGCGGTATGCCAACCAGTCAATCCGAACGTCGTTATCCTGTCCTGGCTTGATGTTAAAGGTCTGGACACCCTCAGCGGAAATATTATCACCAGCAACGTTAAATGCATCAAGGTTGCCAGCCGCTAGACGAGTATACAGCGTGTCTCGACCTGTAAAGCTGGTTTGCAGCGTTAGACGGACTCTATCGCCAAAGACTGTGTTTGTTCCCGCGTCACCAACAGCGACACCGTCGTCACCACCAAAAGGATTGAGGTCAATGTTACTAAAGGTGTCAGTGACAGCGAAGATCGCTTCTCCGCTGAGCTTAGTCGTGGTGGAGAACTGATTGTCTTCCAGGAAGCCGACGCGACCTTCTAAGTTATCAACGCGAGTTCCTAGGGTTGCCAGTTCCGCTTCAAATTCCTGAACTAGGCGCTGTAGCGTTTCCAAATCATCGCGGGTGACAAAGTCAGCCGTGGAAGCGGCAATCAAGCGCTCAATTTGGTTCAAGCAAGAATTCAAACCAGCGGCAAATTCAAAACGGGTGGTTGCCCGATTTCCTCGGAAGGTGCCATCGGGATAACCCGCGATACAGCCGTAGCGTTCTACCAGTTCCCGCAGTGCTTCGTAGGCCCAGTCTCCAGGAGAGACATCTCGCAGTTGGGTAACATTGGTGACTTGGTCTTGGCTATTGCTGTTGCCTTCTTGGCTATAGCGGTTGATTTGTTGTAAAACTTCGGAGTTAGCCGGAGCCGCTTGGGCAAGGGTTGTGTCGGCGGCGGGAGCAACGGCTGGCTCGGCTTCGGCTGGGATGGCAGAAAGCTCAACCGGAAGCTGTGTGGTGCTGCTGGAGAATTCTGGGATGGTCTCAGCAATGGGAGCCGTCGGTGCAGCGAGCGCAACGGATTCTACTTCGATGATTGGCGCTTCCGCCACGTTGGGCTGAGCAGCTTCTAATGGAGCTAGCTTTTCTGCGGCGATCGCTCCTGCAGATACTACGAGGGTTGCCCCTAAAACAGCCGGGCTAAAGAGCAACGACTTCCACAATACTTTTGACATATTCTCTTTACCTCACACCTTTGTAGAAAGAGTAGGATTATCCTTCTAGAACTATCGTACATCGTCTACGAAGGCGCGGCTACATCTACAGGCTCTTTGATTTTTTCTCAGGCTAGAGAATTTGCCGAAACCGAGACGAGCCAGGCATTGAGGTTTAGATAATAATTTCCTATAAGATTTAATTTAGGGATGACAAGAGTTAAAAGTCCTCCTCATCCTGAGAATTATTTGCGATTAATAAAAGCCTTGCACTATTTTAGTTACCCGTCTTATGCATTCAAAGAGCGATTATTACTTGTTGTCAAAGCTCTTTTCGTGAGGTTTAGTTGCCGCCGCAAGTTCTACAGTTGCATTTTACCTACAGGCGCATCTTAAAAAAAAGCCCCCAAAAAACTATCCGCTCCCACGGGAAGTGATTTAGGTAATAAAACCTTCACTTAATGTGAGAGCGGTCTAGCGGGTCTTCTGATTGAAACCAGGCTGCCGGAAGGAACTCCTTAGCTAGCCTCGCAGTATCAAGTACCTTAGTTCTCTAAATACATAGAGAACCGGGCTAACTGCTAGAGAACAGCCCCGGCGCGCAGCCGGCTAACTCCAATCAGATGACCCATGAGTTTACTACTATCTGTCATGGGCATCACCTCCTGTATCCCTAAACGGTTGAATATTTTCAGAGTTTCAGGGCCTTTTTCATCCCTGCTTTCAGAGTAACACACTGAATCTAGAATTGAGGGCACAGTGTAAGAAAATACCCCCACCAATAAGCGTGAGGGTATTTATAGATTGTAAAACTAACTGGGATTAAACATCCGGATTGGTTTTACAGAGCATTACCACGAGGAAGAACTTCCTCAGGAAACTCAAAGTTCTCATGGGGCTGGTCTTGAGGAGCCATCCAAGCACGGATGCCTTCATTGAGCAGAATATTCTTGGTGTAGAACGTCT